>OLYN01000106.1_pt1 | contig 51710 bp, 45 predicted proteins | sample 1674231 | NCBI WGS metagenome assembly OLYN01 (sample SAMEA103958153, study PRJEB25191) | human gut metagenome
CTGATAAATAATCGTACTTCTCCATAATTGTATGTTTTATTGTTATTGATGTTTGTTACTTGATTACGATTGCAAAGTTAAGGTAAAATTATAATACATGCAAGCATTAATTCAAATATTACCTTTATTTTAACAATAATAAATACAATTATGCCTTAATTTTACAGTTGTTAATATAAATATCAGTTTAATTGTAGTAACTTTGTAGACAAACATATTAAGGTAATATTATAATGGCTTACAAACAGACAGATATAAAACTACACATCAAAGAGTTTCTTTCGATGTCCTCTAAGGAGTTTGCTGCGTCAATAGGTGTTACAGAGCAGACAGCAAGTAATCTAATAAATAACAAGACTACACCAAGTATTATGACGCTGTACAAGATTGCGGAGGTATTAGGTGTACCAGTTACAAAGATACTTGGAGAGGATGGGCAAAAGGATTGTAGTGACTTCGCTGCCTTCGTCCGCTACAAGGGCATACATTACACGGCTGACACCCTTGAGGAGTTCGAAAAGATAGCAGAAGAAATAAAAACTATTGCAAGATGAAAAAGAAAGTAACTGAATTATTGATACGTGCCTTTGTCTTTATCGTTTCCGCCGTATCCTTTGTTGTTATGTACATGGTCGGGAAATGGATTGTCAACGCCTTGTGGTAATTTGGCGTGTTGCAGGGGGTGGTGGGCATCGCCCACCGTGGGGCGTAGCCCCTTATCTTAAAATAGAAAAGCGTGTAACCTCCCAATAAGAAGACTACACGCTTAATTCCATATAATTGGTGTATTTACCAAAGTGCTACTTTACCAAACTTGCCCATATCGAAAGTGGCATTAATGCCCATAGCCTTGAATGCTCGGGCAATGGTGCTTAGTGAAAGGTTGCGCCCTTTTTCGATACGGCAGACTTGGGCACGTTTCACGCCCATAAGTTCGCCAAGCTGTTCCTGTGTGAGTTCTTTTGCCTGACGTGCTTTTCTTATACTTTCGCCTATAAGAAAGGACTTCATTTCGTTCTCGTATTCATCTCGGAGCGGTTCGCCCTTCTGTCCTAACGCTCGGTTTAGCGACTCTTCAAAAGTATATGCTTTCATATCTCTATATTTTATTTGTTGTTTTCTTTTAAATATTGTATCCTTATATCTTCTGCCCTCTTTATCTCTTTGCGTGGTGTCTTTTGCGTTTTCTTGATAATGCCGTGAGTGGCAATAACCAACTTCTTGTTGCTATCATCCCAAAAAGCAAACAGACGATAAGCGGTTTTGTTGTATAACGTACGAAATTCCCATATATTAGAGTTTTCTAATTTCTTGAAAATCTCCTTGTCTATACAATACATGCTCTTGCCCATATTGTAGTATATCTTCTTTCGGGCATCTGGGGGAACATTTTCTATAAAAGTCTGTGCTTCCTCCAATACTTTAATCTCAAAAAGAGGTTTTTCTTCCATTTCTTCATATCTTTGTTTTGTAGTGCAAAGGTATAAAATATTTTACAAACTTGTTTACATCTAAGTAAACATTTATCATTATTTATCATTTCGAAAGTCTCGCATCCAAGGCGGTAGCCAGCGGAGGGCAGGGCGTAAGCCCTTGGGGGCGGCAGCCCCCTTATCTCCCCATTGTTCTCCCTTTACCCTCTCTATATATAAGTATAGAATACCCATAAGGCATACTTGTAAGCGGTGTGCCTTTTTTTGTGTTATCCTCGCTTGTCAATAACGAGGAGTTGTGTAGCCTTTTTTGACGTATTTTTGAGCGCATCAGGCGTGTTTTTGTGATTTTTTCGTGATTTTCCGACCTTTAGGGCGTTTTTACGGACTTTCGCACGCTCTGTGTCATAGCTTTTGTCATCATTTTTCGTGATTTTTGTGACAAAACCGCTTTTTCGTGCGTACATTTTTATGTCTTTCGACTGTTCATATTTTCCTCTAATTTTGCCCTTGGTCTCGAAAAATACGGGGGTTAGACCCGAAAAAGTGTTCAAAAAGTCGGATTTTTTGCATTGAAGCCCCGACAAAGGGATTTGTGAGATTTTGGCGATTTTGACGGCAGACGAAAAACGGCATTTTCGGGCGAAATAGGGCGTATATTTGCCGTTGCAAGGCTCGTCTCGTGGTCTAAGCGTCCAAAGGGCGGATAAAAGGGCGGAATCAGCCTATTGTCAAGGCTGCAAGGCGTGTCCAAGGTATGTCCAAGATGTCCTCCAAATATGTCGAAGCGAAAGGTCTGTGACCCTTTTGGGGTCATATACAGCGAGCGAAAAACGTTGATATACAGCGAGTTGCAGCACAAACAACGATGTGAGTAATACATAAGTAATACATTTTGTGCTGTTTGTGCTCTCTATGACGCCTAAGGACGTATGACGATGTGATGATGTGACGCTGCTTCTCTACCGTGTGACGATACGTGTGTAAGGGGTGAGGATACGGGATGGCGACGCTTAGAGCTGTGACGGTGAACAACGAAGGGGAACGGCAGGGATGATGAGGGCACACGAAGACGACCACAGACCCCCACCCCCCTTAGGTACTGCGGACAAATTATAGTAGATAAAAGCATAGGTGTAAATGTCGTGTTGTCTATCTCGTCCAAATTTCCCTTGAAAAGGTACTCCGCTGATAGGGTGTCATTGTTGTTTCCGCCAGAAAGGTACTCCTGTAAAAGGAGGTCATTGGTGTTTACAGTCTTAGCGTGTTGGGTATATGCAGTAGTTTTTTTGTTGATTGATTAAATTAAAAGTTACAGATATGTTTGAATTGAATAGATTTTTCAGGTTGCCATTAGGCATTAGTGAGATTTCGGGAGCGAACAATCCTCAGTGGATAGCTGCTGCTGCGAGTTTGGTAGGTAGTGTAGCGGGCAGTTTGTTTGGTGGAGCCAAGGCTCGCCGTGCAGCCAAGAAGGCAGCGAGGGAGCGTCAGTATCGTGCGAATGCTGAGAAGGCTTGGTACGAGAAGGCTTACAACACGGATTATCTGGACACCAAGGCTGGTCAGAATCTGTTGCGTCGTGCCCAGGAGGTGCAGGACAACTACATTCGTAAGGCGGACGGTGCAGCAGCTGTTGCAGGAGGTACGGCAGCGAGTACAGCTATGGCGAAGGAGGCAGCTAACAGAACGATGGGCGATGCGATTGCTAATATCGGTGCCCGTGACAGCGCGAAGAAGGAGAGTGTATCTGCTCAGCACATGCAGAATCAGATGGGCTTTTCGAAGGAGCGTGAGGATGCTTACAATCAGCAGGCCCAGAATGCGAGTGATGCGGGTCAGAACATGAGCAATGCTTTGATGGGTGCAGCTTCGATGTTGGAGGGTTCCGGAAAGGGTAAGAATAGTCTGAACATTGACGTGAACTCTTCTGGTGTCAAGGCTGCTGCTGGCGGTTCGTTGAATCCGAAGCTTAACGAGAATGACTATATTCACGATGCTCTGTACGACAACAAGAAGTTGAAGAACGTGACAGGCGTTTGAAAAGTAAAAAAGTAAAAGGGTAAAAAAGTAAAAAAGTAAAAAAAGAAGATTATGTCGAAAAGAAAGAATAAGAGAGTTGTTTGTCCTGAGCCGAGCAAGGCTGATATTAATCGCGTGATGGAGGCAGCGGGTCTGTTGAGGGATTCGCTCATTGACGAGCAGGAAGCTGAGATAGAGCGTCTGAAGACTGCGCTTGCTGGTGTGGCGAAGGAACGTGACTGGTTTGAGCAGTGCTTGAAGTCGGCTGAGAGTGCTTTGATATACAAGGACAAGGTGATTGACAAGATAAAGAAGAACAACGCCAAGCGAGTTGCCCGTCTGCGTGAGAACGTTGATATACTTGAGGAGGAGACAGCTTTTCAGTATAAGCGTGCCAACAAGGCTGATGCTTTCATCAAGCAGATTGACGGTGCTTGTGACCTTATAAAGAAACATATTGCAGCTTATGGTAGGAAGTGAAGAACGGAAGATGGAAGAGGCTAAAGCTGTGAGCGCTTCTGCGCCTGTGGGCACTGCGCCGTTCAATGCTTTTGCTGGTAATGGTATTATTGGCAGGTTCGGGCCTGCAGGGCAGTTGTCGGGAAGCATGCCTACAGCTATGGCGTTAGACGGTCAGAAACCTTTGGGTGTCGGTGGCAGTACTGCTAATGTTCCTGTTGTGCAGAATGCTCCTACGTTTCAGAAGGACGACACCAAGAAGGACGGAGGGTTCTTCGGTTGGCTTGGCGGTTTGATAAAGAAGCGTCCTGGCATCAGGAGTGGTGAGAGTGCAGACGAGTACGACGAGCGTATGACACGTAACAAGATGCGCATTGCTACGCTTGCGGATGCTATAAGACACATGGGCAACATCTATAATACTTCGAAGGGTGCGCCTTTGCAGAGGTTCAACAATCCTGTGGAGGGACTGCAGAGTGGTCTGCAGCAGAGGAAGAATGATCGTGCAAGACAGGCAGCGTTGGATGCGGACGCTGCGTATAAGGATGCCAACTTGCAGTTGAAGCAGAATGCCGCTGATGCAGACAGAGCTTATAAGGCTATGAACATCGAGTTGAAACAGAAGGCTGGCGAGCGTGCAGACAAAGCGGCTAAGGCCATGGATGAGTATCGTAAGGGTATGCTTGGCATTCAGGAGGGTAACTTGAAGCTGTCGGGAGAAAGACTTGGCGAAACGAAACGTCATAACAGAGCACAGGAAGGCATCAGTGCGAGCAGAATGGCTTTAGCAAGAGCAAAGAGCGGTTCTGGCAGAGGAGGCAAGACATCGGGCGGTAAGTATTGGTTTGAGGATAAAAATGGTAAAATGCATTATCAGTCTAACAAAACTATGTGGGAGCAAGAGTATTATCGTGAGTATGGAGCGTTGCCTAATGGTGAATCTAATACTTCGGTTAGCACGAAGGCCTACAATTCTAAAGGCGAGGAGGTTACAACGACACAACGAAAGAAAGGCCCTTCTATGACGAGTCAGGCGGCTCAGCAGCAGAACAAAGCAAGAGCCTTACGAAAGAACAACGCCAAGCCAAAGAAAGGCGGTTGGGCGTCGGGTTTTAAACTTTAATTTGAAAAATATATGGCAATAGATAGAAGTAAGTTGCAGAGGATGTACAAGCTTATGGCTGACAACGGCTATACCCAGGACTATAATACATTCGAGAAGAAGTTTACTGGTGACAGCAATTATGCCAACAGAAAGGCTGTGTACGACCTGTTCACAAAGAATGGTGCTGACTTGGGAGGCTCGTATGAGGAGTTCATGCGCAAGTTGCAGAAGCCAAGAGCGACAAAGCCTCAGCAGCAACCAAAGACCGCTTTAGGCAGGGCACAACAGAGCGTGGCGCAACAGAAATGGGGAGGCTATGGTGGTGCTGTGACTCCAATGCAGAATGACAGCGAGCTTGTGCGCGGATTGAAGAATGCGGATGCGGCACAGAGGTTGCAGGCTCCCGTGAGCTATACAAAGCCGGGTGCTGTGAAACAGATGGTGAAGCAGACAAGGGAGAGACAGCATGTCGTGGGGCAGAATGTGGAGCAGGCAGGAAGACAGTTCACCAACCGTGAGCGAGACAGACGTAATGCTCCTGCATTCGACTTTGGCAACGAGGACGTGAACAATAACCTTGTGAAGACAAGGGGGCAGTTGGAGAAGGATATGGAGAAGAGCGGCACCAAGCTTGTTGACGATGAATTCAGTAAATACATCAGCGATGTATTTAAGAAAGAGGATGAGGCTGCATTCGAACGCGGCCAGAACGCTGCTCTTAACGTCATTGCGTCTTCGCCTTCGAACGCTGTATTTAATACTACACGTGCCCGTAATGAGGAAATGTCGCCCGAGAAGAGACTTTCTAATATAACGAATGAGATAGAGAGTAATATCCATAATCTTTTCAGTTCGCCCAAAACTGCTGAACGTATCAATGCGGAAGCTGCAAGACTCGGCGTTTCGCCAGATGAGTATATAGAACATACGTTGGTGCCAAGTCTTATGAATAAGGTTTCGTCGGATTTTGACAAAACAGAGCTGAAAAGCCTGTTGCCAAGTGGTGCTATAGAAACAATACTTATGCACACCCAGAACTCTATGACAGGCGCTCTTGCTTCAATGGGGCTAATGACAAAGAGTCAGCGTCAATACGGACAGAGAGCTTTGAGCGAAACGCTTGAGGGTAATAACCCAAAATATAACCCTGGGTTGGGTACAAGAGTAGCTGGTAGTACATTGTCGTTCATGATGGATATGACACCGATAGGAATGGCTGAGAAGCCAGCAGCGGCCGTAGCTGGAAAGCTATTTGGCAACGGTGTAGCCCAGGCAGCGAGAATAGCGAACACGTCATTGGTCGGTCGTATCGGCAGAATGGCTGCAGCAGGAGCTGTGAGTCAGGGCATTACTGGCGTGCTGTATAACTCGACGAATGCAGCTGTGCAGAACTACTCTACTGGCGACGACACTTCGATAGGCAATACCGTTAAGATGATGGCTATGGGCGGTCTGTCGGAAGGTGCAAGCTGGGCTACCATGGGTGGCATTGGCGGTGTCGTTGGTGCAGGTATCTATAATGTTAGCGGAGTGAAGCGTATTCCTGCCAAGGCGTTCCAGTTGGCCATGGAGGGAATAGGTATGCACATGGGCGGTAATGTAGCCAAGACGATAGAGGGACACGATACAGACTGGCTGAGCGTTGAGGGTAACCTTGAAGCTTGCGCTAACGTCGTAGCCTTGAAGCTGACACATGCAAGACTGCCTAAGCGCCAGAGCAAGGACGGCGTAAAGGAAAGCTACCTTGATATGGTGGCGAGAAACATTAATGGTCTTATGACATCGGACGGACAGAGAGCAGCCTTTGGTGGATATACCTTCACTAATGAGGAGAAAGAGCAGCTGTTCGGAAGCGCGTCTGCGCCGAAGCGCAATGAATCAATCTATGGATATGACGCACACAACAATCCGCTGACGGGAAAAGAGAGTCTGACATCTTGGGCGATGCGAGCAAAGAAGACCGCAGCCAAAGGGAAAGGCGAGGAGTCGTATAAGGACACAGACGCTGAGTTTGTGAAGACTGCCTACGACGAGATAATGGCAGACAACACCATTCCTTGGGACACAAAGGCTAAGTTCTCGGCTTTGGTTATGGGAACAGTACCTTCGGCACGTCCGATGATGGAGAATTGCCGTATTGAAGGCGGCTCTTTGAACGAATACAGCAAGAATGGAGAACTGCTGTCGAAGAACAGCTTCAAGAGCATTGACGAGCGTAACTCCATTATTTACTCGCTGAACATGAAGCGTGAGGATCAGCGTCTGAGCAATGCCTATGGTGCTGCACAGATTAAGGATGAGAAGACGGCACAGGCAACTCTTGAAGCTGTAGCAGAGGCTAACGGCATGACTGCAGAGCAGTTGAAGGCTGCAATGGACAAGCAACCGCTTAGACGCAGCGATGAAGAACAGAACGCTTGTGTGGCTCTGAGAAAGGCTTACGAGGACGAGCAGTTTGTACCTGGTACGTTGCATGCAGAGCAGTCGAACACTGAGGGCAAGGACGTTGTGGAGGAGAACGGTCTGGGTACTGAGACTCCTAACAATGAGGCTGCGTCTGAGGTGCTTGGTGACCTTACGAAGACGGAGGATGCCTTGCAGGCAGCTATGGACAGCAACGACGTGCTGAAGGAAGAATACGAGCGTATGCAGAAGGCCGGCATGAGCAATCCGCAGATTTATATGGAGCTGTTCAATTCCGGACTGACACAGGAGCAGCTTGCACCACTTGCAGACTATATCAACGCCCTCTCAAAGGCGCAGGGAATGTTCAAGGGTACGCAGGACAAGATTGTGGAGACAACGCAGAAGCACGTCGGCCAGTGGAGCTATAAGGGCGAGCTGAACGGCGAAAAGCAGAACGGCGAGCAGATGGTGTTCGTGAAGGACAACAAGGGCAGGGTGCTGATTGTCGGAGCTGGAGACGTGGCGTTTGATGGTGAAGGCAGAGTACGTGACGGTGATATGCTGACGGTGTATGACCCTGCTACCCGTGAAATGGACTTCGTGCATGCAAAGGACGTGACACTGGAACGTACCGCGTCAAGCGAAGAGTATGCGAAGGACTATCAGCGACAGCTGGAAGAGTTGAACTCTACCGTATACGCGGAAATGCAGTCTGGAGGTGAGGAAGGACAGCCGAGTCTTACTGAGCCTGCTGAGCCGACTAAGCCAAAGGGAGAGGAAGGTAACGAAGCCTTACTGGGCCTTTCTAAGCCGACTAAGCCATTGGGTGAGAAAGAGACTACGCCTGTGGGTGAGAAAGAGACTATACCTGTGGGTGAAGAGCCGGTTGCTACTCTTGCGGACGGTACGCCTGTGCCGATGATGAAGGACTCGAAAGGCCGTGAGACTGCTGACTACTCGCAGATGAGTCCTGAGCAGGGTGCGGAGTGGATGTCTTCGCAGTTTGGCGAGAATGCTGAGGCTGCTGTAGACGGACAGATAAAGCGAGCCGAGAAGACGCTGAAGGACGCCGAGAAGATAAAGGTGGACTACACGGGCGACTTGAACGACGCCAAGGAGGCTGAGGCTCAGAAGAAGATTGCTATTGAGGCAGCCAAAGCAGAACTGGAGCTATACACCAATATCAAGAAGGCTATGACTGAGAAGAAGGTCAAGGCTGGAATGGAGAAAGCAAGTGGTGTAGGTAGTGTAGGTGAAGTAGGTTCGGTAGGTGAAGTGAGTGTTGCTGTGCGAGAGAAGTTCGAGAAATCAAAGAAGATTCCCGGACGACGTGGTTCTATCACTCTTCCTGACGGAACTAAGATAACTGGTCAATACTTTTATGGCGAGGTTTCAGGACTTACACCTTCGCACGATCCGTTTAATGACTTTAAGCAGAACGAGGGATTCCCAGTTAATGAAGACGGCTCTTCCTCAAACTCACGTTCTTACAAAGACAAGGATTCGCGTCTGTTTACAGAGAAAATTGGCAGAGACTTTGGCGGGCAAGCACTAAAGAATGTGCCAGTTGTGCAGGATGGTATTCTGTTAAGCGGAAATGGCACGACTATGGGTAAACAACTTGCGGAACGCTATGGTACTGACGGCAAGTATTATGAGAGCCTAAGTGAAAACGCAGAAGGCTTCGGCTGGACTCCAAAGCAAATAGAAGAGGCAGGCTTTAAGGGTACAGTATATTTTGTACCCGACAAAAAGATGCCGCTTACAAGTAAGACATTTGACCTTTTCAACAGGCAAGAGACCAAGAGTATTGGCAATACAGAGCAGTCGGTAAAGAATGCCAAGGTGTTAAGTACTGACGAGGTAAGTGCCATTATAGCCGAGATAGAGGGCAGTGGCAGTCTTGACGCATTCTTTAACAATCCTACTGCAATAAATTCTTTGTTGACACGTTTGGTAGATAAGGGCGTGATTGGCCTGAACGAGGTGGCCGGATTGCGTGAGGGCGAGAACAAGCTTTCGGCTTCGGGCAAGGACTTCGTGAAGAACCTGCTATTGGGTAGCGTATTCTCGGAGAACACTATCCGCATGATGGGTGCTGACGCTATGCTTAAGACTAAAGCTCTGAACGGCATACGTGCCGTGACGGACAACATGAAACTTGGCGACTATGCTCTGATGAAAGAGATAGACAAGGCTGTACAGTTGCTGTACGAGGCACGTCAAGGCGGAAGCGGTGTGGATGCATACTTGCGAACTCCTGCTATGTTTGGCGAGAACGCTGCTGACAGATACGACCCTATCTCGCAGGCTATCGCTCTTGCTCTGGAGGGCAAGGTTGAGGACTTCCGCGAGCTGATGATGGCATATAACAGAAATGCTGCTCCTTATGCGGATGCCAACCAGACGGAAATATTCGGCGAGAGACCGACAAAGGAGGAGTTTATCAATGAATTTTTGAAACTTAGAAACTGGAAAGACTATGAAACAAGACATTCAAGCAAAGAAGGAAATGGCGATGCTGGCAGCTCTGAGAGAATTGAACCGCAAGCGCGAGGAGGAAACGGCATCACAAGCGAAGCAGACTACGACAAGGCCGTAGAGCAGCTTAAGGAAGCCAAGGGTGAAGAACGTGAGCGTATACTCGACCAAATGGGAGAGTATGTGAAGGGGTTTGCCAAGAGTAATGGGTATGACGAGCCTGTTGTATTGAGAACTAAGAAAGACTTGGTAGATGCAGCAAAAGATCCTGAAGAAAAATCCTTTATTGAAAATATGCAGGAAGGAGAGCATTATCCTGGATATTACGAAAATGGAAAGATTCATATTTACCTCGAAGGTAGTACTGGTTCCAAAGAGTTACGCGAGACTTTCATACACGAGTCGGTTCATGCGGATAATGATACAGACCCTTCAAGAGTTGAATCCCTTGTATATTCAATAACAGATATGAACACACTTACCAGAAGAGATTTGGAAAGTGTTATTGAAAAGTTGGTGCATGCTACACACTATACAGATAAAGCTCGTAAACTTCCAGAAGACGAAGCTTTACACATGTTGGCTGATGAAGCGTTGGCACACCTTGTGGAATATGCTCAAAAAAATGGTATAAGAGCAATATCTGAAATAACGAACAACCCTACACTATTAAACGTAGCGGAAAAGGCATTTAAAGAAAGAGAAAATGACAGAAGAAGAAAAGAAGGACTTGATTCACGTGGAAATACGGAACAAGGGGAGAATATCGATGCTATACCTTCCAAGAAGGACAGCGGAACTCATGTCAAAAATACAGAAGGAGAATCCGGAAATATCGGGTTGGACAGCACTGACAAAGGCACGAGAAATGCTGAAGGACAGCGAGAAGTAGACAAAACTGTAAAGGATAAGCCTCACGAAGCCTCTTTGGAGACTTCTGGGGAGAACGCGGACGCGCCGAAGAGTGAGGAACCGCCAAAGACAAATCCGTTGGCTTGGTTGGCGCATACTGCTGAAATGTTCAAGGACGAGCAGGTGCAGAAGGCTAAGGACGAACTGGTGAAGGCTAAGGAGAGTGGTGACGCTTCTGATATAAAGCGTGCTACAGAGGAGCTGAAAGGGCTGATGGATGCTAAGTTGAGAGGAAACGGTATCGGCTTGGTGGAGCGACGTAGGATTATCGGTCGTGAGATTGGAAAGATTCTTGGTGAGGAAGCCGGCAAGGCAGAAGCCGAGAAGATAGATAAGCCTTGGGCTGACATGGAGTTTGACGAGCAGGTAGCCGAAACCGAGAAGAAGCCTCTTGATGCTGACGAGATTAAGAACTCTGATTGTGATGGCGTAGACAAGGCAAACGCCGTGGCCTATCTCAACGGAGACAAGAATATTATTAACACATTATCTTATTTAACAGTTTACGACAATGTTAGGAATAGAGAACGAGATTCTGTACCAAGTAGCGGAACAGAAGACGGAACACAGTTGGATGCTGCCGATAATGCAGGCGGCGAAGGATTGGGACGAACTGACAGCCGACCACAAGGAGTGGATAGCGGACAACTGGGTGGAAGCGAAGGTGACGGAAATCCTGAAAGAGGAGAATCTGTACAGTCAGGAGAACGAGTATCTGGCGGAGAGAGTGGCAAGGTACACGCTACTACTGCTGTTGGAGAACGGGGCGGTGAGCAAGTTCACGGAGGAGCATCCAGAGTGGAACCAGTATCTACTGGAGGTACTAAGCCCAGAGGAAGCCGTGGAGTACGTGGCACGGGACGTGATGTACGTGAGCGAGGAAATGAAGAAAGTGGCAACTTTAGTGATGAAAAAGCTGGTGAAGCTACCGGCGGACGAGGCATTGATAGCCGAAATCTGTCAACAGTAGAACAGATAGACAAGGAAATCAGCGACACTCAGTCGTTGGTTGACGATTTGTTCAACAGCCTTTTTGACGGAAGAACCAAGGGCAGTATCATAAGCGACCGTACAAACGCTTCTATCATTCCTTTGGCAAGCGACCATCTGTTGGGCAAGCTTGGTATCAACAAGCAGAAGATGGCCGTGTACAAGCAGTTGATTCCTGCGCTGACAAAGTTGGGCTATCTCCACATCAAGAAGGGCGTTGTGAAGCTTAACGACTGGATAGATGCCATGAAGGGCAGCTTCGGCGGTCACTTAACAAAGCTCGGCCTTAGCGATGAGGAGGTGTATGACTACATCAAGAACATGTGGAACTCCAATATCGAGGTTGACGGTGTGACCCATAAGCTTAGCGAATGGGCAAGCATTCTCGGAACGGAGCGCATGAAGAAGGAGATAGCTACGCCAAATGCCGAGAAGTACAAGCGTCAGGTGGCCGCCGAGCCTATCAAGGTGAAGGTGGGCGACAAGAAGAATATCGAGGAGACTCTGCCTTATCTGCTACCCCAACAGCAGGAAGACGTACTGAGAGCGGAGACGCAGTTCTTCGGCAAGGAGCACGCGGACAGAGAGCACGCCTACGGCAAGGGCTACATGTTCACCAACGGCACGGGTACGGGCAAGACATTTACGGGACTTGGCGTTGCCAAGCGACTTGTGAAGCAAGGCAAGGGACGTATACTTATTGTAACCCCGAGTCAGAAGAAGGTGAGCGACTGGATAAAGGACGGACGCAACCTGAACATGGAGATTCGCGACCTTGGCAGCATAGCCAAGGAGCGTGGCACTACTGCTACTACAGAGAGCGGTGAGGGCGTAGTGATAACCACATTCGCCAACTTCGGCGTGAATAAGAAGCTGCTGGAAACCAAGTGGGACGCTGTGATATACGACGAGAGCCACCGTATCATGGAGAACAAGAATGGTACGGAGACGGCACGCAGTATGCAGCACTACATGGTGACGAACAGAAGCGAGAACCACTGTTTCTTGAGATTGCAGGAGACGAACAAGGACTATCAGAAGATGAAAAGCCTTGGTGAGCGGTTTGACGCTGAGCGCGGCAAGGAAGTGAAACGTATACAGGACGAATACAAAGCGAGTCACCCGAGCGCGACACCACGTAACGTAGCTTATGCTACAAGCAGAATGTTGCCGAAGGAGAGAAACGGATTTACTCCTGGAGATTATGCCAGCTTCCCGAAGCTTGGCAAGATACACGCCGAGTTTGTGAAAGCATTGAGCCATTACACAAACGAAGTGGAGCCTAAACTTAAAGCGCAGGCAAAGAACGAGTGGAAGGACACGAAGACAATCTTCCTCTCGGCAACACCGTTCAACACTCGTGAGAACCTTGACTATGCGGAGGGTTACATCTTCAAGTATCCCGAAGTGGAAAAGGGCGGAAGAATTAGCGGACGCACACAGTTCTATCTTGACCACTTTGGAGCTGCATATAAGTTCCGCTACAACAGACTGGAGCAGAGCACGAGCAACCCCGAGGCTGTAGCCAAGCAGGAGATTGAGTTCTCGGACTATCTGCAACACACGTTAGGTACTATGAGCGGACGCATCATAGACAGTCCGTATGACTATTCGAGAGACTTCCCGACTGTGTCTCCCGACCATGCGGAGGAGTTCAACCAAGCTGTGCAGGATGCCGTAAGAGGACACGGAGTGTTGGCAGACGCTTACCGTAGGACGATAGGCGACTATAATTATGGTAGCGCGCTGTTTGAGACTATGAAGGTGGCTAACATTATCGAGCGCATAAAGGCACACTTGAATGCTGGACGCAAGGTAGTGATATTCCACCGAAGAGTGGAGACAAAGGAGCCTTTGAGGCCGCCGTTCGCCTCGATGCTGGAGCAGGCAAACCGCTCGATTGCGTTAATGAAACCAGGCGAAGAGCAGAAGAAGGCGATACAGGCTGTGAAGGACTTCAGAAAGAAGTATGCCGACTTGTTGGAGTGGGAGCAGACACTGGACTACAGCATGCCGAGAGAGCAGATAGCCAAGGTGTTCGGCAAGGACAAGGTATTGTTCTTCAGTGGAAAGGAAAGCACGAAGGTGAAGGACAAGGCAGTGGACACCTTCAATAGCGACGATAGTGGCAAGAACATCATCGTGATACAGGAGGCGAGCGGAAAGGAAGGTATCTCGCTGCATGACACTACGGGCAAGCATCAGCGTGTGTGCATTACACTGGCGTTGCCTCAGAGTCCTATCACAGCATTGCAGATTGAAGGACGTACCTACCGTATCGGCAACAAGAGCAACGCCATATTTGAGTACCCGATATTGGGACTTAACTCAGAAATGATGCTGTTCGGACAAAAGTTCAATAACCAGGTATCAACAACTGAGAACCTTGCGCTTGGAAGTCAGGCAAGAAGTTTGAGAGACAGTTTCGCCAACGGTATATTGGAGCATAGCGGAGTGGTGCCTATCGATCAACAAGGAGTAGGAGGCAAGGAATTTGACGCGCCTAAAGACCAAAGCACGGACGGATTTGACAATGCAGTGCTTGACTACTACTCGAACCAGAAGTTGAACTCCCGCAACAGAGAGGGTGTAGACTATTTCCCAACACCTGAACCATTAGGCTATAAGATGATGGAATGGGCGAACATGGGCGAAGGCGATACAGTGCTGGAGCCGAGTGCTGGACACGGTGCTATAGCGAGATATGCGCCTAAGGGCAATCAAATGGTAGCGATAGAGCCGAGTCAGAGCCTGTTCACCAAACTACAGTTGAAGGCAGGAGGACTTGGCCGAAAGTTCCAAAACACCATATTCGAGAACTACGACATCAGCAACAAGCACGACGTAGTAGTAATGAACCCACCGTTTGGTACGGCAGGAGCGACAGCCATTGCTCACTTGGGTAAGGCATTCAAGCACTTGGAGGAAGGCGGTCGTGTTGTTGCTCTCATACCGAGAGGTTCGACAGACAAGAAGTTTGAGAAATGGATTGAGGGCGAGAAGACCGCCGTAATGCGTGCGGAGGTAGAGCTGCCCGACATCGTGTTCAAACAGGCAGGTACTAATGTTGTCTGCCGTGTAGTAGTAGTGGACAAGATAAGCAACGAGGCTATGCGAGCCAAGGCTGGCAGTGTGGAGAAGTGGAACTTGGGCGGACACTACGACAAGATAGAGGATTTCTTCGAGGATTTGCGCGACGTGGAAATGCCCGACCGCATTATCGACACAAATGCGATAATGATGAAGAAGAGCAAGCAGACCGTGAAGGACTTGAAGGAGTTGAAGGACGCAAGGGTAGACTTTAACGAGGGCGGCATCAACGTGCGTGTCAGAGGCGACTGGAAGGACTATTCCATACCATTTGATATGGAGGGATATAATGCCGAGCAGAAGAAGAAATTCCTTGCCAGTACATACGAGACCTTTGAACAGCAGGAACGTCAGACAAGAAACGAGACGAGCCAGGCTGTGCTTGCGGAGCTTAAGAAACTGACTTGCAAGTTGGCTGACATGACCGAGGAGGAAATGCAGCGATACTTGAAGAAGAAGTACGAGGGTAAGGGTGTGATGTACAGAATCGAGCATGCTGCCGAGGTGTATAACAAGGCGAAGCAGCATTACCGCATGGAACTTGGCAACACCTTCTCAGACAGCAAGGAACACTTTGACGCTGTGAGAGACAGAGCTGTGGAGGAGAAAGGTATCGTTATGCCTAATCTGAATAAGGAGAAGGTGAAAGTTGTAGAGGTTGAGAAGCATGGCTTTGGAGAAAACAAGGCAGATGCTATTAAAAATGCACGTATATGGGCTAAAGACAATCTCGCTACAAAGAATGGCGATATGCCGACTATGCGCGATGGCACACCTTATATTATAAGCAAGGCAGCAATAGACAAATATCTTTCCAATAGCGCAATATCAAAAAGCGAAGACCCATTTGTTCACCTTTCCGTTCTTCCAAAGTTGACAGATGTTATACATGAAAGCATCGAGGCAGAGATACACCCGGATTACAAGAAGGGTGAGGACGGATTGCGTAGTGTAGAGAATGGATACGGAGAAGGAGTTTTGGTGCATAGACTTTATGGCGCAGTAGAGATAGACGGTAAAACATACCGTGTGAAGACTACTATGCAAGAGTTCAGAGGAGGGGAAGAAAACAAACCTCATAGCTATGAGGTAACAAAAATAGAGCTGCTTGACTCCCCTGGAAAGCGAGAAAATCCCGACAGACCACCTTTGGTTTCATCAAACAACTCTATTGATACTGCAAAGTTACTGCAAGGAGTTGAGAAATCCTACGATTCGGGCAAGAAATTGCTTGATGAGAGTAAAGATTTAACAGATGGGGAGACTTTCTTTAGGAAAGAGAGTGATAAGCCGAACGAAGCCTCTTTGGGCCTTACTGAGCCTTTGAACGAGCGGATTGGTAAGGCTATTGACAAGGCTGTGGAGAAGACTGGTGGTAAGGTGAAGATGGTGAACTCGGTTGAGGAGATTGGCAACGAGGAGGTGCGCCGTGACATTGAGAACGGCAAGCAGGTGACTGGCTGGTATGACGAGAATACAGGCGAGGTGCATCTGTATATGCCGAATATACACGACTCGTATACTGCGGAGAAGACCGTTTGGCACGAGACCGTGGGACATAAGGGCATGAGAGGATTGCTCGGAGACAAGTTCAACGACTATATGAGAGGTCTGTGGCTGGACTTGGACAATCCTGTGAATGCCGAACTGAGAGCCTATGTGAAGGAACGTATGGGCAAGGACTCTATGGGATTCTATGACGCTATAGAGGAGTTCATCGCCGAGAGTGCCGAGAAGGGCAAGGGCGAACCCGGGTTCTGGAACTACATCAAGAACAAGGTGACGGACGCTCTGCACGAGATTGGCTACAGAATATCGCCTAACGTGAAGGACGTGAAGTATATGCTGTGGCTGGCGAAGAACGTTCAGAAGAAGGGTAATGATCCGTGGTGGAAGATGAGGGCTGATGCCGTGAAGTGGAAGATAGAGCACGAGAATGTGGAGTATACGAAAATCCACGGTGGCGAGTTCTACGAGAACGACGGCAAGAACCACGACTTTGAGGACATGAGCCGTGAGGAATGGGACGAGGCTACTGACGGACAGATACACTACCGTACAGCTCCGAGTGCTGCCACTGCGCTTGACCGATACCACAAGATGCTGGACGCTCACGGCTATATGGCTACAGAGGCGTTTATGGACAACATGCTTTCGCTTGACAAGCTGATGAGGGCTGTAGACCCGTCAATCAAGAAGATTGAGGACGTGAAGAGTTCGATGAACCCTTACATTCTGCAGAACACCATGCAGGGTGCGATGAGCGACAAGATGACTCTGTTTGAGCACCAGGTGATGAAACCGCTGGACAAGGCCATGAGCGACGTGCTGGACAGCTTTGCAGGCAAGAACACCGAGGAGAAGATAAGAGAGTGTAACCTGTACATGATAGGCAAGCACGGACTTGAAAGAAACAGAGTGCTGTTCGTTAGAGACAAGATAAGGGAAGAACGAAGAGTGAAGAGTGAAGAATCCAATAGTATTGATGCGTTGGAAGCTTCTTGGAAGGGCGAGAGAAATATCCTTGGAAAGAAGCTGCGTTCGGGACAGATAGACCTAAGGGAGTACTACCGTCAGATGGACGAATGGATTGTGCAGAACATCGACAAGGACTTCAAGGCAGAGGAACATGACTATTCGGGTATGCACGGTCTGCAAGAGATTGACGACTTGAAGAGTCCTTATGACGATGCTGGTGCTATAGACTCCGTGATGAGTCAGGAGGCGAAGATGGAGAGCTTGAAGAAGGGTTCGGTGGATAATCTCTGGAAGAGAATAAAGGACGCCACGGACTACTCTATCGACTCGGACTACGAGAACGGACTGATGGACAAAACACGCCACGACCGCGTGAAGAATATGTTTGACTGGTATGTACCACTGCGCAAGTATGACGAGGCTACCGCTGAGGACGTGTACGGATACATAAGCGGTGATAACGGCAAGGGCTTTATAGGCGAAACACTGATGAACGCCAAGGGCAGAAAGAGTCTGAGCGACGTGAACGTGCTGGCTCAGATTGGTGCCATGGGTAACCGTGCGATAAGGAACGGCGGACAGAATGCCGTGAAGCAGGCGTTTGCCCGATTCGTGAGAAACAGCGGAGAGCAGAACCTTGTGAAGGAAACGAAGGTGTGGGTAGAGAAGAAAGGCACGGACATGAACGGCAACGACATCTGGGAGGAGGCTTATCCTCAGATACCCGACAATGCGAGCGCTCATGATATAGCAACCATTGTGGATGCCTTTGAAACAGACATGAAGACGAAGCAGGCTAAAGGCGAGGCAAAGACGCTGAGCAACAGCACGGACATAGGCTTCAAGTTTGCGAGGGCGAAGAACAAGAGCGAGCACTTCGTGGACGTGAAGATAGCCGGACGTACACACAGATTCGTAGTGATGGGCAATCCTCGTGCTGCACAGGCTCTGAACGGCATGCTGGAGAACAGTTCGCCCAACAGCGCACTACTGAAAGGACTGAAGAGCACTACACGCTTCATGGCTCAGATGGCCACCTCGTACTCACCGGAGTTTGTGATGCGTAACATCATACGTGACGCGGAGTTTGCATCGAGCAACGTAACGGCAAAGGAGGGTGTGATGTACGGCAAGAAGTGGCTGAGATACTATGCGGAGCTTAACCCGCTGAATGTGGCATACAACGAGGGCGCAGGTGCCTTGAAGAGCTTGAAGTGGAAAGACCTAAAGGAGGGCGTAGGCATGGGCCTGTACGCACGATACAGAGAGGGCACATTAGGCAACTCGAAGATGGAGCGCTACTTCAAGGAGTTTATGGAGAACGGCGGTGAGACCGGATGGGTGCAGGTGAAGACGATGCAGGAATGGGAGAAGGATTATAAGCGCGACGTGAGCCGTGAACACAGCAAGGTGGCGAAGACTGGCAAGGCGCTTCGTGACTTCCTCGTAGGCAACGTGGAGAACCTGAACGAGGTGGCAGAGAACATGGCGCGATTTGCGACCTTCTGTACATCAAGAGACCTCGGACGCTCGGCTGTGAGAAGTGCCTATGATGCCAAGCAGGTGTCGACGAACTTCAACCGTCACGGCTCGGGTGATGCCATCAAGACGTTCAAGAACGGTGAAATGGGCACGAGCAAGGAAATGCGCAGAAATGTGTACGGCACCATTGCGAGCTACCTAAGGAACTACTCGATGTTCTTCAACGCTGGCGTGCAGAGCACACACTTGCTCATGAACAACGTGAAGAAGGCGCCTGTGGGTACTGTCGCCTCAATGATGGCTATGCCTTTCGGGCTGGGCATAATGGCTGCTGTCGTGAACAACGCCATGATTGCGAGCGAGGACGAGAAGAAGCGTAAGGGCGTGAAAGACCCGTATGGCGAGTTGCCGGAATACATAAGGAGAAACAACCTGTGTATATATAAAGGTGGCGGTGAGTTCGTGACCATTCCGCTTGCGATTGAGCTGAGGGCCTTCTACGGACTTGGTGACATTGCAGCAGGTATGACTGCAGCAAAGAACGTGAAGAGTACGAGAAACGCAGCAATGGACGCTGTGGGCTGTATGTCGCATCTGCTGCCAGTAGTGGACTTCATGAACTCAGCTACCTTTGACAAAGAGCCAGGAAAGGAACTCTTGAAGGGTGTGCCGCCTACTGCTTTTGCTCCATTTGTGGAATGGTGGCTTAACAGCGACTGGAAGGGTACGCCGATACGCCGAGAGGGTGACTACACGAAGAACCGTCCTGCATGGATGAATGCCTACAGCGGAACTCCCGAGAAGCTGATGGACTTGAACAAGTGGGTGAATGCCAAGACTAACGACGTGGCTCCCGGCAACGAGAACATGAGGGGCAACAGTCTGCTTGACGAGGCTACTGATCCTGCAATGCTGAACCATATCATAGGAACTCTTGGCGGTGGTGCTGCCACATTCATAACCCGTGGAACTGGACTGGTGTTGAAGTATGCTGACGGTCGGGAACAGGAGATTGAGACCAAGGACATACCATTCTTGCGTTCGCTGATGTACACTCCTTCGGAACAGACGAGCATGGCAAGAACGAAAGCGAAGTGGTATGGCTACAAGGAAAGCATGGAGAAGGGCACGAGCAACTACTCGATGCTGAAGAACAAGAACGTTCCGCTGACGGAGAGAATACGTAACGCTGCCGACAGACACAGATTCGAACAGTCGGCTGACTACGCAAGAATCCGTATTATCAAAGATGCCGAGAAGCAGATGAAGCGCTGGAACAAGATGAAGCGTCTGAACGCTGACGACAAGAAGCAGGTGGACTTTGCCAACAAGAACATCGAAATGATAATGCAGAAGGCTGTGGAGCAGATGGATAAGGTTAGTGATGATTAAGGCTGGGGCTTAAGGAGGGTAATGAGCCTTACTGAGCCTTTCTAAGCCTTACTGAGCCTTTGGTGATTAGGGTTATTAATTGCTAATTATTGATTATTAGTGTTTAATTTTGATACGCAAACTTGGTTATATAGCTAAGTTTGCGTATTTTTGTATCGAAAACCCACAGCCTTATGACCAAACAGAATTATGATATAACCCGTATGCAGCGTGAAGACTTGGCAAAAGCCTATCGTGACGTATATCCCAAGTGCTGGAGCCAGCAAGAGGTATGGGACAAGATAGCGAAGCATCCTGCGCCACGTTATTACGTGTCAGCGAAGGAGGCTTACGAGAAGCTGCGAAGGATGGTTGTGGGTGACTTCTCGATTGTGGACGCATTGGGCAGCAACAAGCAGAGGCTGTACTACTCGCTGTTTGAGAGGATGCAGGAACTGACTCAGAGAAAGGAGTATATAGGCAAGTCGCTGTGGTTTCTATGCCCTATTGTAGTATCACAACCAGCGCCGGAGTTCTTCATGGCTCCCCGCACGATTAAGGACACGTTTGTCAAATGCAGACTTTATGGTAAGGATTTCAGACATGGCGAAGTGTATGGCAGTGGACGTAAGAGTAAAGCTGCTGCTGACAACGCTAAGCGTCGTGCTGCTGATGGCAGGCAGTAGACTGGAGGGTTTCAGTGCGCACGGCGGACTGCTACCTCACTTCACTTATAGTTTTCTGCATGCGAACGTGTGGCATATGGCAGCGAACCTGTTTGTGCTATGGGGCGTGAGACAGCGCATGAACGTAGCGGTAGGCTATGTGATAGCCGTGGCTGCGAGCTGGATGCCGATGTGGGCGGACAAGCCTACTGTGGGTATGTCGGGTATGCTGTTTGCGATGTTCGGTATTATGTGGGGCAAGACGGGAAGATGGAAGGAATACTTGAAGGCAGGAATGCCTGTGATATTGATAATGATGCTTATACCAAACGTAAATGGTTTGCTACATTTGTACTGCTACATATTAGGTTTTGTGTTTTCGTTTTTAAGATTTAAGGTTAGTTAGTTAATTGAATACTTTTTTCATTATTTGGGTGCTGTCGCCGTGAGGTGCTGGCACCTTTTTTTATCTTATCTTGTTGGTGAATCGTGGGGTGAAGTCGATGACTGTGCCAGCGAAGGTGTCAGATGCCGAGATATTGGAGAGAGTGTAGCGGAAACGATAGTACTTCCATGGCTTACCGTGGAGGGAATACAGCTTGTTCCACCTGTGGCAATCGTTGGATGCCCAGACTGTCAGCTTGAGAGTTCCGTCAGCAGAGTTGAACAGATGGACTATCTGATGGATGGTCTTGAGCTGTATGGACGAGCCGAGCTTGAGGGGGCGTGTTGTGAACGTACCGGAATAGGTCTGAGTGTCGGCTTGGGCAACAGGTATCTTGCTGAAGGAATAGACGTTATTATTGGAGTCTTGCAGTAGGGTGTCGGGATAGTTGGACACAGCTCGCTGCATGCGCTTAGAGCCGAGGGATATGGTGGCGAAGGTTCCGTCAAGAAGATTATAGACGTATGCGTAGTCGTAGCTGACGTTGTAGATGAACAGCAGCGAGTCGCGATAGTCGTAGGCGAGGAACGCATTGCGCACGAAGGTAAGGAAGCTGACGGTAGCGTCGGAGTACGGAGGGTTGGCTCCCGATAGCTGGGGACTGACACAACGGACTGTACCGCCAGATACAGCCATGAGTCCTTTGTCGGAGGTGAAGTAGACGACATTGCCCGTGGGGGTTATTGATGCTGGATTGTTGCAGACTTCGCGCGAAATGGGGTAGGACGCTGAGTAGAGTCCTTCGGAGTTGACGGACAATCCGTAGATGCCTTCAGTAGTGAAGACGATGAGGGGGTACTGTCCGAACTGTCCCTGTGAGATAGGCTCGGTGTTGGCAGCGATGCCGAGTATAGAGCCAGTGCCTACGGTGTTGTCGCCCGATGCCTGGAAGACGAATGGGTTGTTGACAACGGAGGTGAAGATTTGGGAGTCGAGGACTTCGTAGGAGGAGGTGGGGGAGGGAGGAGACGACACGTTGGAAGATGTCATTCTATTAGTAAGCGGTAGATACCTAAACGCGTATGCACCATTGAGATACGGATGCGTTTTGAGCGGTATCTTTATTCCACGACTGTTTGATGTGTCCCATACAACGACATCAACGGCTCTTGGGTCGGGGTAAAAGAACCAAGAATCTGCAACCTTCAAGTCTTGTGGCCAAGGACCAGTAGAAGAATCGACTATCATAGATGTAGAAGTAGCAATATGGACATAAAATCTTAGCGAACCTTCAGCACTTGACGAAATGTTACTCGTAAGCGTTGCACACGTAAACATATTCGCTCCTTTGAATGGCCGACGTTTGACGTTGAGTAAATTGATACGACTGTTGTAAGTCAATACTTGCTGTGGCACGATAGAAGTCCATCCATAATAATCGTCAACTGGGAGCTGCTCCTGAGAAGTAAGAGTAGCAACCACATTGGATGCTATAGTAGGGAAAACGTAATCAGACGTATTTACGCTTTCAACTCCAACTGAGAACAACTTGTAGAACTGTGTTTTTGAAATCATTTCGTTAATGATTTCATTGTCGGACTTGTAAGTCGGGACTATAACGTCGCGGGCTTGGTATTTAGTTTTATTGAAATGGTAGATTCCGTCATCCTGCAGGGGAGAAACGCCTGGAAGAAGACCACTACCATATGTAGGTGTTGTAACAAGAGTGCGATAAGTGGTTTCGGAGGTTTTTGACGGTAATTCTATTCTCCATTCCTTATCAATATTAAACGGTATGACATCATCTGTGGCGAATACGACAAACTCCTTTACTATATCCTTCCATTTGTCAATGCCTTCCACTGCTATGCGATATTGAAACGGTGCGTGGAAAGGGGCGTACATAAAGCATTCGGAAAAATCCGTGGTCTCTTTGTATTCGCTTGCAGTAACTGGAGTGAAGTAGCAATTGCGGTTGACTGTCGGATAACAAGCGACTGGTACAGAAATGCGTGCGTATGACCCATCGTAAAGCCGCATGGCACAGCGCACAAAGAACGGGAAGGCAAACTGGTTGTTTTCCTTGACTATTCTGATAAGTTCTGCCACATGGCCTTGTATGGCGTTTTGTACGTTTGCTTCGTTTGTTGAACCTTTATTAACTTCATGGTGAAAAAAGAAGCTTTCGTTGTCAGTGGGTTTTATCTCACCTTTCCACGCTGAACATCCAGTAAACTTTCCATCCGAATAAGAAGCTTTATAAAGTTGAGATGAAGTCATGCCTTTAAGAAAGCATCCTGTATTACCGCCAAGGGGGAGATTAGTCCATACATTAAATGCGGGGTAGAAATCGTACGTCGGCAGTTCTGTACCGAGGTCGATGTATGAGCCTTCCTTGAAGAGTATGTAGTGCAGTCCGCTACTGGTGGCTACTACGAGGGTGTTGCCTACTGAGGAAATGTCGTAGACTTTGCCGACCGAGAACGAGCCATTGTCTTCGGTGATGGAGTCGTTGTAGAGAGTGCCGCAATAGAGTGTATCGCTACCGTCGTAGGTGATGGCATTGGCGTAGTCGGCACCTTTGTGGATATAGAGGAGTTTATGAGATAAGCTGCCAAACGACTTTGCCTGTCGTAGGGGCTGTATCTCGCCATTGCGGAAGATAAGGTCGCGTGAGGCGGAAAGTTCGGTGTCGTCGGACAGGAGGTCGGACGGTGAGGTTGTGATGCCTTTGTTGAAAGATAGGGATTTTTGCATAGTGGATTAATTATTTAATGGGCCTTACTGAGCCGACTGGGCCTTTCTAAGCCTTTGATTATGGGGTGAGCCTTTGATATTTTTTTTATTCTTAGATTGAGGCTTCGGTGCGTACGCCGTCGGAGTGGTGTTTGAGTCCTTCGTCGGTGCGCCAGCGTGGAAGCTCCATTTCGTGGGTGGATACGTAGAGGGCGATGGCGGTGGACATGAGTACGTCATCGTGATTGCCCGAGCCTTCGATGTTGCCGAGCGAGCCATCCTCCTTGCGCTCGTATATGCGCAGCTCGTGATACATTTCGGTGTCGGGTTCGTGCCAGAGTCGGTCGTCGACGAAGGCTTCAAGGTTGTCGATAAGCCAACCCTTCGTAATCTTATTGGTCTGAAAACCATACTTGGCGAGGACGTTGCCGGTAGTGTCCTCGGGAGAGGAACGGCGCTGGTAGAGATTGGGGTAGTAGTCGGCAATCTCGTTGATGATAGAGCCGAAATGGTCGCCCTCGGTATTATTGTTCTTCTCACGGTCGGCGGTATTGGACTCAATGACAAGGAGAGCATCGTCGTAGTAGTGAGCAAGAGCAGCAGCCTTCCATGCAAGCACGTCGTGACGGCAGTGCCCACGATAGCGAGCCACGACACGAGGCTTGTCCTTGACAGAAGGCATCATACCCATACGGTCGAGGACAGTCATAACGGTGTAGTCGGAAGTAGAGGACTTGCCACCGATGTCGACGCTGACAACGTAGCGGTCGGAAACACGCAGAATCTGATTGTTGGGCAGGCTCCAAATCTTGAGTTCGCCCTCGCCATCATCACGAATGGTAATCTTGGAGTTGCGTATGGTGTCGTAAGACTTCTTGCCAGAGGTGACGATGTCGGCAAGGAACTTAGGCTTCTTGACTTCGCCATGACGGAGGTCGTCGATGGAGTAAGGATTAAAGAAAAGGTTGCCGGAATTGCGGAAAGCCTCCTCCTCGTCGATAGGTGCCTCAGTGGCGCAGAAAGCATGAGTCTTGAACTTGTTGCGGAAGTTGCGATACCAGTTGATAGCCTGGAAGCAAGCACCTTTCTCCCACATACGCCAAAAGAACTTGCCCGTCTCGCGAAAGCCTTTAGGACATGTGGAGCGGTCTTTGTTGCGCAGCAGCCACTCGGCAAAAGCCCGAACATCTTCGACAGGCTCCATATCGTTCTCGATGATGAAGCAAGGGATGAAGATGAAGGCATAGGCGTCGTTGTTGGACGGATCCATGGCAAGCTGGCAGCGGTCGTAGAAGAATCCGGAAGCACCACGGCCAGTAGACTCGAAGACCTCGATGTTGTCCTCAATGTTGTGAATACCACCGGAGATAGACGAGATAACGCCTTCGGGGTCGTGCTCGGGTGTCTTCTTCCAATAGGCGACCTCGGAATAGTGGGCGCAGTGGAAGTTGTTGCCACGGACAGCATCGAAGTTGTCGAAGGAGGCAACGGTAAGCGTAGAGCGACGCAGAGCCTTGTTGCCGTCGGTGACGATGAAGTCGTCGGGTGAGTTTTCGTAGGGCGAGAGCATGAGCTGTACGCCCGGGTGTCCGATAGTCCAACCCTTCTGTCGTTCGACAGCCTTGCGGTACATGGCCTTAATCTTCTTTGATGTGGACTTGACCTGCGAGAGGACGATGGCGTTCCAACCGTCGTGACGGAAGTCCTGCATCCACTTGATGTAGAGCTGTGTGAGCGTAGAGCCACCCCACTGACGAGCCTTAAGGATAACGACACGTATGGCTTTCTTCTCGTGGCGCAGCTTCTCGAAGAGTGCTATAAGACGACGTTGGGGATAGTTGAGGCGGAAGGGAATCATATCGCCCGTGTTCTTGTCCTCAATCTTATCAGTACAGAAAAGGGCGAACTCGGGGTCTTCACGGAAACGTACCTTGAAAATCTCAAATGTGAGGAGAGCGCGTAGCTTCTGCGTGTCGGGCGAGTCTTCGTCGTAGTCCTTGCGGAGGACATGGATGAGAACGTCCTTCAAAGTACCGTAGTGCTGTAGGTTCTTGTAAAGGAGGGTGCGCATGCACTCCTTGGGAACGTACATCTTGGGTATGATGAAGTCGGGTATTTCGAGACAGACACGTGACTCGAAACCGTAGCAGCCGATGCCTGTCCACGGGTCGTAAGGCCCGTAGATTTCATTGTAGCGAGATTGGTTTTCGGCTACTAAAGCATCTATGTCACGGTCGGTGATGAGCATTTTGTTGGGTGATTTTAATGGGCCTTACTGGGCCTTTTTAGGCCTTTCTGAGCCTTTGGTTATGGACTGCTGATAAACATTAATAATTAATCATTAATCAGAGTCCTTCGTACTCCTTTAGTTCTTCGAAGTCGGCATCTTCGATGCGTGGAACGGGGTTGGCACCGATGGCGAGAGGGTCGTCGGTCTTGGTGGTGGATAGTGCCTGAAGTTCCTGGAAATCCTTGTTGATGCCCACGGAAACGTTGAGCTGTGACTGCTTGGGGACAACGTGCTTCTGCATGTCGTGATAGAGGAGCAGCCATGCCTTGGGATCGTGCTCGGCAAGTTCGGAGAACAGCTCTTCGAACTTCTCCTGATTGGTTGAGAGGAGGTCGCGAATGAACTCCTTCTGCGCCTTACGCCCGGCAGGAAGCAGCTTCTTGCGTCGCTCGGATATGAGTGGGATGTCGTCGAGAGTCTTTGTCATAGTGAGGGAAATTTTGAACCTTGATGATGAGCCTTGCTGGGCCTCTTTGGTGGGGACTTGGGGTGATAAGCCTTTCTGGGCCTTTTTGAGCCGACTGAGCCTTTGGTGAAATTTTGGGGTGCAATCGCCTTTAGAAGGGGCTTAGGTGCTTGTGGACTGTGCCGGGAATGACTCGGCAGGAGAGGGCACGGATGCTGGTAAGGCCTTCTTCGAGAGATTGCTTGCGGTCGATGGTGCGAAGGTCGCGTGAGGAGAGCACAAGAGACATGTATTCGTAGAGGGCGCCGTCAACTACATACTGGTGAATCGCCTGGACAAGAGAGTCGTAGACGGTGGCATCCCAATAGTCGGGCATGAGAAGCGAAATCTCTCGTTCGTCCCACTCCTTGAGGTCGTTGAGACGGGTGACACCTTCGGGTTTGAGAACGAAAGCGGAAAGGCAATTTTCAACACTGGCTATGTACTTGTCGAACCATCGGAAAAGTATAGGACGGTAGGTGTCGGACTCGGACGTGGCAACCTCGGTATCGTTGTGCGCTATACGTGCTGTCCTATCAATCATGCCGGTAATGGAATCAACATCATAGAGGAGCTGGTCGGCCTGTAGGAAAATATGCTTGACGGAGTGTCCGTAAGCACGACGTGGCGGTTGGGGTGCAAGCGGGTTGGGGATTGGATTCCATCCCCTTTCGCGTGAAGCCATGTGCGGATGCAGTTCGGAAAAGTCGTGATTCATATAGACATTGTTTTGGGTTAATGCTCTTTGGAAACTATGACTGTAAACTCTGCGTAGACGTTGTCGGAATGGCGAGAGAAGAGGCGTACCTTGGAAACGCCAGTGTTAACCGGACGAAGGACGAATGTCTTAGGTTGGGCAGAGCGCACGATGTGTACAATGCCTACGTCTTCGGAACGTGCCTCGATGTCGTCAACAGCACCGCCGTTAAGGCTGTAGGAAACCGTTGCGTCCTCGTCAATAGGAAGCGTGACTTCGCCCCCATTGTCGGAGCCGTCGACCTTGGCAGTGATAGAGGTGGGGAACTTGACGGTGGGGACACGTGGCGCTGAGAGGATGAAGCACTTGCGTATGTCGGATTCGTCCTTGACAAGAGCAGCCTGATAGGGTTCAGCCTGCTTGGCGTTGGTGGTCTTTATCCACCATTGCATCGTAACGTAATCCTCGGCATACTTGGCGCTCAGCCGTGCCAATGTGTCCGTCAGCGTACCGTTGAACCGATACGACACCGATAATGTAAACTCCACGATGTCGTCAGTCTTCTCATTGTAGAAGATTGCATTGTCGCCAACGGTCTGAGGTGTAGGCACAAGGTAGTCGACGAATATGGTTTTCAGAGTTTCCAAGGCAGCGTGGAAATCGGAAGTGAACACCCGTTCGTGGAGAGCTTCGTCGCCAGCCGTTTCGCTTGCCACAAGAGCGTTGTTGGCTCCCGCGGTAATCTTGTCCATCTGTCCCTTAAGGAAAGTGGCAGACTGGAACGCTTCACGGACAAGCGACTTTATGATTTGAAATTTGATTATCATAGTATGTACTATTTATTGGTGAAACATCAGTTGCCTGTAAAATCCGTACCGTCGTCGTTGCACATCTTCCCGTTCACGGATGAGTATTCGACCTTTGCCTGCAATGGCGAGGAAATGGTGAACGACTTGCGTATGCGGTCTTCCAAATCCTTCATCATGGCGGCATGTGGTTCGGCCTGTGGCTGCTGTCCTGCTGACAGCCACCACTGATAAGTCATGTATTCCTCGACGTACTGCTGCGAGTAGTTGGCTATGGCATCGGTGAGAGCACCGTTGAAGCGTCGTGATATGACAATGATGATGCTTGCAGAGCCTTCGCTGCTGGAATAGGAAGCCGATATAGAAGAGTCGCCCACCGACTGATGGTTGGGTGAGAAGAAATCGACATAGACGGACTTCAAACGTTCTACGCCTCGCACAAAATCCTTTGCAAGTTTCCGTTCGTGTACGGTTATGTCGCCAGCGGTTTCGTTGTAGCGGAGCTTGTCAGCTCCCTGCTGTGTTGACGAGTCGATAGAGCCCTTGATGTAGGTGTCGCTCTTGACTGCCTCTATAGCGAGTGGTTTGGAAATGGTGAAAGTTATCTTCATAATCAAATTGTTTTATTGTAAATTGCCGTATCCGTCGTTTTTTTCGCTGGCTTCAACTGTTGCAGTGGCGCTTATGTTGTACGCTGAGGAAGAGGTACGAGGCTGCTGTTTCGTGAAAGCCATCTTGACAAGCGAGGCAAGCAGATGTTGGGCATCGGCTGTGTACTTTGGCGCGATGTCGGGTGCGAACATATTGATGACCGACTGCACAGTGCTGGCTATGAGGTAAGACAGCAAAGCTGCCGAGAATGCCGAGTCCAAGCCATTGTTCCAACGGGTGTTGTCAATCACGAATGTCAGACTTGAGCTTTCCGTGAATGATGTTATTATGGGTGATAGTTCGGCGACGACGATGTGTGCAGCCGACTTGGCGAATGTCGGCATTGCGCTTTCTTCCAATGAAGAGAGCGTAGCCGTGGAGAAAAGGGTTTCGCCCGAGGCTGTCTTGTGATGCTTGCCGATAATGGAGAGTTGCTGTTTGGCGGCAGCGGTGATATCGGATAGGGTAACGGATATTGACATTGACATAGTGATTTTTTAATTTACTGGGCTGTTGGTGATGGGCCTTACTGGTCCTTTCTAAGCCTTACTGAGCCATTGCTTAGAATTGCTTGATACCTTATTGTTATTGCTGTAGGTATTGCTGTGCTTGCTGGACTGCCTGTTGGTCGGCACCGGGGACGATGCCGTCTTGCGGTGGCTGTTGCTGCATTGCTGCCTGTTGCGCTTCAAGCTCTGCCTGCTGGCTCTGAATGTCCTGTAAGAGACGGTCGGCAAACGGGGCGTTGAGGTTTTGCAGATACTGCACGACATTGATAGCACCAAGTTCGAGGAGCTTGTCGAGCTGGTCGTTGATATTGTTCTGATAGGCAGCGGTGGCAGCTGCGTTCTTGATTGAAATCTTGAACTTGATGTCGCGTGCAGCCATGCGGTCGTACTCCAACGTGGAGGTGTAGTCGCGATTGAATATGATGCGTCCGTCTTCGTAGTACTGCTTGATCATCATGCACTTCTTCTGTGCGACGTTCTCGGTGAACGACTCGATGTCCTTCAGGATTGAGTAAAGTGAGGTGGAGGCATTCTGTGACTCCTGGGCGTAGCGTGAAGCAGAAGTTCCGGCTGTAGGAGTCTTACCCTGTAGAGCACCCGACACATTGGAAACCTCACGGATGAGATTAAGCTCAATCTGTAGGAGTTCGTTGGTGCCGAGATTGACAGCGTTGGACGTAATGATATCGGGGCGTGAGTTGGGCAGAGTAGCCTTTGGGGTGTAGAATATCATTCCGTCGTACTCGGTGGCCTGTTCGGCAAACTGGTCGGGTGTCATACCGTCGAGTACCTGCGTAGGCACGAGCATAAGACCCTTGGCAGAGGAACGTATCGCCATATCGTTCATGATGATAAGGCGGTTGATGTAGCGCTGCTGGTCGATGATGTTGCCCATAAACGGATGAATCTCGCCGTTGATGTAGGGATAGAGCTTGACGGTGAAGGGATGGGACTTGAAGTCGTAGGGCGACTCGCCACGGCAGAGGACAGTTCCGTCGGGTGCCATGTAGGTGTAATACCAATACTTATCTGCCACCTTCTTGGCTGTGATATAAGCCCGTTCTTCTGGCGGAACACCCATGAGGTCGTACTGACGCTTGCGCTCGGCGTTCTTGGCGTTGAGCTGGGCAATAAGAACCTTGTCGTCGCACTCGATGCGGAAATAGGCATCAGACTCGTTGGTGGCTATAGGGTCGTAGCACTGATAGCGATACTTCGTCTCGGTAGTCCACGCCTCAATGACACGGACGCAATGGCCACGACGTGACGGAATGTCGAACGAAATGTTAGACAAGTCGTTGGTGTCGTTGTGCAGTGTACCCTCGGTGGAAGCGTCGTCGGGGTCGATATTGAAGATGTGGTTGAGACGGTTGACATCAAGTCCGTACTCGTCCTTGGCAAACTTCTTATAAAGGTCTTCTCTTGAAACGTCATGAAGCACACCGATGAGCGAGAAGTCAAGGTGTCGGGGGTCGGAACCACCCTCCCAGAAGACATAGTTAGGCTCGACATAATCAGTCCATGAGTCTTCAATCTCCTGTTCGCGGTCTTCGTATGACTCACGGCAGACCACTACTCCACCGATGAGATAATCTTCGAGAACGTGCTTGAGAAGGTCTTCCATCTGCGTGTTCTGCCAGTTGCACTGCATTGTGGCAGACATCATATCGGAGAGAGACTGTGAGGAGCGTGTACGTGCGAAGCATACAGGCTCGGTGCCCTGCTTGGCATAGAGTCCGACGATGGTGTTGAGGATGGAGACCATGACGTTGTTGGAGAGAGGAACAGAGCCTTTCTTCTTGAGATATTCGCGCTCGGTATAGTCGTAATAGAACCCGTTCTTGTAGACCCTTACGGTGTCGCCCCACTGGTCGCCGTAGCAATATCGCTTAGCCCGGTCGCGTGCGAGGCGTACAGCTTCAAGATTGTTCCACGCCTGCCAACAGCGCTGCAACAGCCCGTAGTCGGTATTGCTGCCGTGCTCACGTTCCATGCGTCGGCGCACGGAGTCGAACGTCTTGCCCGAGGACGGCATAACACGTGATAATGTGGGTATATTCTTCTGCATATTCTGTATGTAATAACATTGAGTATCAGCGCAAAAATACGTGAAAAACAAGCCCTAAATGCCGTGTTTCGTCCTACAGACGAAAGACGGGAAAACAGTGATAAAAAACTAAGATATTTGCGGTTTAGAAGTCAAATCTAAATTTTACAGAAAGAAAAATGGACGAAGAAAACAAGAACAAGAATGACGTTGCACCCGGACAGGATGCGATGGCACCTCCTGTGGAGGAACGTCCGAACCGCAAGGCTTTTGCGGAGCGGTTCGGCAAGCGTCACAAGGACATTGACTTTGAGGACAAGGAAGCGAGGTACGGTGCGATGAACGATGATGCAGACGCTCTGTCGGCATACGAGGAGAACGGCCGTGCGCTGAGCGAAATGTTTGACAACAACCGCTGGCTTGCAGCAATGGCCATGGACTTGAAGGACAACCCCGACATGAGTCCGATAGAGTGGATGGCTAAGCAGGGCATTGACATCGGCGCAGCCTTGGAGGACGAGGAAATGGGCAAGAAAGTGGCTCAGCATATTGCGGACTTCCAGCAGAAGAAGACTGACGAAGAGAACCGTGAGAAAGAGATTGCGGAGAACCTGAAACAGTCGGCAGATGCCATGGACGAGCTGGGTCTTGACGATGATGCCAAGGCAGACCTGTGGGAGAAGTTCTTCAAGATGATAGGCGAAGCGGAGGACGGCAAGGTGTCGGCAGAGACATGGTCGCTGTTCAAGAACGCGCAGAACTATGAGGCTGACGTGGCTTCGGCTCGTGAAGAAGGAGCTATGCAGGGACGCAACGAGAAGATTCAGAACAAGGTGAAGCGTTCGGAGAAGAACGACCTGCCCCCTACCCTAAACACCAACGGCGGTGCTCAGCCCAGCAAGAAGAAGGGCAGCAGCTTCTGGGACGGATTGGTTTAACGAATTATTAATTTAAAATATCAGTAAATGGAAAAGATTATCAAGTTTGTTAAGAGCGGAAGATTTCTCATGTGGATGCTCCTCATGATTCTTTCGGTAGTGACAGGAGGCGCGTCGCTTATGGCTGTAGGTGACGCTGTAGCCCCGCAGATTGGCGACGAGGGCCCAGACCCGGCATCGGCAGAAGAAGCAAAGGCAAACGAGCCAGTGGAGGCTGGCAAGAGTGACCTTAACAGCCCTGGCGGTAAGCAGGACGGACAGGATTTGACAGGTTCGCAGGCATCATCAACGCAGCTCAAAGAGGGCGGTATGATTGATGAGGAGTGGGACAGAAACATCGTGAAGTTCTATCCATACAAGACTCCTTTGCTCAGTATTGCACGACAGGTGGCAGCTAAGGTTGGTATCAAGAACTGGACTGCCAAGCACATGCGTATCGGCGGTGAGACCCTCGACGGTAAGACTACTGCCGAAATCACTGGTGGCGACACCATCGAGCTGAACTCGACCAACTTCTCGGGTTCGCTGCGTCCGTTCTACAAGTGCTCGACCGTGTACGTGCCCGACGTGGAGGGCTACAAGGAAGGTTCGACAACAGAGCGTGAGGGCATCTTGCAGCTGTATGTAATCGAGTCGAACGGCAAGAAGGTGACACTACAGGCCACCAACGGCAAGGCCAAGAACAACGGTACACCGTCGACAGACCTTGACAGCATGACCTGCCCGGACATTCCTTCGGGTACGGTATTCCTCGTAGGCTCAACCGCAGCAAGCGAGTCGCAGCTCATGGTTCCGCCCGAGAACTCACAGCCCCGTGAGAAGGAGGTATATGTACAGAAGAAGCTGCTCAACATTCTCTTCACCACAGACTTTGAGAAGGTGCAGACCAAGGTGCCAATTTCGGTGAACGACCTTAAGGCAGACGCAATCATGAAGTACAACCTCCGTGCAGAGCGTTCGTACTGGCTTGGTACAAAGAAGCGCTTCAAGGTGCTGACCGAGGACGGCGCTGTAGAGGACGTGTATATTGCAGAGGGCATTCTGCCACAGCTGACGAACGCCTACGCTATCGGTGATATTCAGAAGTGGGAAGACTGGATTGCCCTGTCGAAGCTTCAGTTTACGGACTTCGCAGAGAACAACCACGCCTACGTATTCGCCGGCAAGAACTTCATCGAGAACATGGAGAAGATGAAGATTGAGAAGGACGGCAAGAACGACATCATCAACCACGACGAGTTTGACCTTACCTTCAAGCGTATCAAGGACACCTTCGGTACATTCGACGTAGTATGGGATCAGACCCTCGACCTCATGCACATGGAGGACTTCGCCGTTATCGTAGACCTTAAGGCAAGCCGTCGCTACGTACGTGTAGCCAACAAGGAGCGTACCAACGACATGTCGAAGGGTGCAGGTGCTATCCGCGACGCCAAGCGCTGGATTCACGAGGAGTCTGACTGTATCGCTCTGCGCGGTTACAACTCGGTGCTCGTAGGCCCAGAGGCTAAGATTTCGAAGCTCGGCATGACCACACTTCGTACTATCATTTCGGCTGCAAAGCTCCCCGACACTCCGGCAAAGGGCATGAAGGTGGCTCTTACTGAGGACTACACCGCTGGCGACGTTCAGTATGACAAGGGTTCGGTGTACTACTACAACGGCACCAAGTGGGAAGCCTACAAGGGCCAGGACGTAGCCGCCTAAAAAGAAGTTGTTAATAAAAAATATTGTCCCGACAAGTCCTCGCTGAGCCATTGAGAGCAAGCTCCATTGCTCAGTGGGGGCTTTTTAATAAAAACAGAAACAGATGATTAAGATATACAGACTGAAAAAGATTCAAAATAACGCTTCGCATGTGCTTGAAGGTGCAGGTGGGAACACGGTGCGCTATAACTTCACTGGTGGCAATGTGATTGCCGGAACATGCCCCGAAATCTCGCTGAAGGGAAAGTACTTTCAGGACTTGCTCGAAGCGAGCCAACTGTTCAAAGACGGTACGGTGGTGCTGGTACGCGAGATTAAGACCTCGGACGACGTAGAGGAAGTCGTGCCGGAAGAGAAGCCTAAGAACGTGGATACGGCAGACTCGGTGACCACTCCCGATGAGCTGCTTGTGTACATCAACACCAACTACGACAAGAAGTTTACCGACCCGAGCAAGGCTCTGGCTTTTGCTGCCAAGGAGGGAGAGGTGTTTGCCAATCTGAACCTGGGGTAAAGGGCGAGGGGCTAATGAGCCTTACTGGGCCTTTGATTGAGACTGAGTAATGAGCCTTACTGGGCCTTACTAAGCCTTTCTGAGCCATTGGTTGAAGAGGAGCTATGAGGGCTGCTGACAATCATAGAACATTAACCATTAAACACTATTGGATATGACCGTAGAAGATATAATAAAGGAGGTGAAATGGTGTGTTGACCACGAGACGAGGGAGGACTCGAAGCTGAGTGACGGCGGCGAGGACACCTACATGGACAACATCATCAGGGCGAAGATAAACTATGCGCTGAGGTGGGTGGCGGTAATGACTGGTCAATGCACGAGTAAGGACACGGGCGGTTCGGGAGGGCTGAGCGTGACACAGAATACGGTCATAGCAACGGTGGACGACGTTGGCGAGGTGACGGTGCCTGACGGGATAGCTGCTGCGGACATACAGCGTGTGAGGCTGAGCATATGGTGTAAGGCAGCAAAGCCTGTGGACGACACGAGCGACGACGCGATGCTGATGTTTGACAACACGGCAAAGGGAACGGTAGAACGACCGCTGGCGACCGTAGTACGTGGCAGCACGACAAGAATACTGGTGCAGCCGTGGAAGTCGGGATGCACAGCCGAAATCTCGTATATCGGAACCAATCAGACATTGTCGGGAACACCGGACAACTCAACGAACGTAAACGTATCAGACACTCAAAGAAATGCTTTCATATACTATATCGCTTACCTGCTTCTGGCTGCATATGAAGACCCTGGTGCACAGACTATGCTCAGCATTGCGGTTCAGAGCTTGGGAACTAACACACAGAAATAAGATGGAGACAGTCAGAACAACGTATGATGCCAAGGAACTGGCATGGACGAGCCCTGCACTGAGACTGGAGCGTGACATCTATCTGATGATAAGCTTGAAGAAGAAGGGCAAGGTGGTGATAAGACAGAGCACGGACGGCAAGAAATGGCCACGTGTACCGATAGAGCAACATAAGGACACGAAGGCTTTCTGTCTACGGATGGAGGTCGTGCCGAAAGTGTTGCAAATAAAGATTTACACATCAGAAGAACCGGAGGAAATAAAGTATGCCTACATTTAGAAATGACGAAAAACTGGGAACGAAGGTGCCCTTAATTCAGACGGACGACCTTGCAGACAAGTGCGTGACAGCAGAGAAGCTGGCTGAGGGGAGCGTGGATGCCGTGAAGATAGCGGACGGAAGCATCACTTCGGACAAGATTGCTGCTGGCAGCGTGACATCTGAAAAGATAGCTGCTAACAGTATAACAGCTGAGAAGATAGTGGATGGGACTATTACTGCTAACAAGCTGGTGAAGGGTATGTTTGATGGCATTGAGGACAAGCTGAAAGATGGAAGTATCACTACTGAGAAGCTGAAAGACAATGCTGTGACTGGAAACAAGATAGCGGACGGAAGCATCACTTCAAGCAAGATTGCTGCTGGCAGTGTGACAGTGGAGAAACTGGATGGTGCTGTGGCTACAGAGGAACTGAGTAATGCTGAAATTGACAAAATGTTTGAATAAAAAAGAAAGGAGGAAGATATGACTAAATACTTGGACAATGAAGGACTGACTCATTTCACTGGAAAGATGAAGGAGTATGCTGATGGTAAAGCTGGTGAGGTGGATGGCAAAGTGACTACTCATGTTGGCAACAAACAGAATCCTCATGGTGTGACTAAGGCACAGGTGGGACTTAGTAAGGTGATAAATGAAACACAGATACCATCGAACCAGAAAGGTTTTGCAAATGGTGTGGCTACACTTGATGCTAATGGTAAGGTGCCTGTAAAACAGATGCCTGAGACAAAGACTATAAACGGAGCGTCGATTTTTGGAAGTGGTAATCTTCAACTAAGTGCATCATTGTATAAGATTGTGGATGCTTTGCCTACAACTGGTATTGATACCTCGAAGATATATCTTGTGCCAGCAAGTGCTACTACTGCCAAGAACAACAAGACAGAGTATATTTATCTTGGTGACCCAAATAAGGCGTATGATGAATCTAAGTGGGAGAAGCTGGGTGATGAACAAAAGAGTTCTACTGTAACAACTCCTGGAGGTTCAATAACAGTAGATACTGCTCTTATTGAAAATTCTCCTAATCCTGTAGCAGGAGGTGTTGTAAAAGCGAAGATTGATGAGATAGATGGGAAACTTGCTAAAAAGGTGGAAGGCAGTGACTATACTACCAAAATGACTGCCATAGATTCAAAGCTGAAAACACTGGAAAATAAAACTATTGATGTTGATGCTGAGTTGAAAGATTCTACTAATCCTGTTCAGAATAGGGCTGTGAATGCTGCTGTACTGAATTTGAATACTGAAATTGGTAAGAAGGCTAATGATGCAGACTTGACAACGGCTAAAGGTAGAATTGATACCTTAGAGAGTAATAGTATAAGTATAAATGACATTACCTTAATTCCTGTTACAGATGGAAATGGTATTGCAAGTATAGAGAAACAAAATAAGAAACTTGTAATAAAACAAGGAAAGTTTGTGACATCATTGGTAGGGTATGTGACAAGTGGTACACTGAATACAACACTTGCAGGCTATGCGAAGAGTGAAACTCTTACTTCTTACTACACCAAGAAGGAAATAGACGGTAAGGGATATTTGACTGAGCATCAATCACTGGCAGGATATGTGAATGAAGTCCAGCCAGATAAGACAAGTGGAAATGGTATTGCAAATATAACTAAAGAGGGTAAAATCCTTAAAGTAACAAAGAGTACATTTCTGACTGAACATCAGTCATTGGCAGACTATGCTACAAAAACGTGGGTAGGTGAGCAAGACTTTGTAAAGGGTACAATTCCAACAAAGGTAAGTGATTTGACGAATGATAGTGGATTCTTGACTCAGCAGTCACTGAATGGATATTGGAAACAACTCTATGTAGAAGAACGTGATGGCAATGGAATTGCAGATATATGGGTGGATGTTAAGAATAAAAGTGAGCTTTGCGTATCCAAAAGAAAATTCATAACACCTGAAACTCTGGGTACTTCTATTGACGACTATGCCTCAAAGCAAGGTTATCTCACAGAGAATAATCTGAATGAAAAACTGAAGGAGACTGTCACCATCAAGCTGGTGTCAGACAAATCAGCGTCTGATACAAACTTGAATGGGGCGACTATTACTGTGAAGAGTGGTGACACAACAGTGAGCACACAGACTTGGCAGGGTACTCCTATAAAGGTTGAGGTGCCGTGTGATAAGGATGTGACAATAGAGGTTAGTGCTGTAAAGATGTATGTAAAGCCAAAGGTGTTGAAGTATGTGCCTTCACCACTGTATAACAGAGAGGTGATATTTACGTATAAGGCGCAGGAGACTGGTGTGTTTATAATTGATAAAAATAACAAGACATACAAGACAACGGAAGAGTTTACACAATCTGGCTTACCTAAAACCGATATAGTAGGTGCACTGCTCGTTACAGATAAGGTGGCTATTGTGATAGCGGCTCAATTATTCGGTGAAGCTAAATGGAGTAATAAAAATGGACTTATTGATGGATGTACAGTTAATAGTGATGCAACTACAGCTGTTCAGGACTTTGCTGGTGCAGCAAATACAGCAGCCATCATGAAGGCAAATGCAGGTTTAGATACTGCTGCAAGTAAATGTAATAATTACGTCTTTAAAAATGGAAAAAAAGGTCACCTCATGTCGGGAGGTGAAGCCATAGAAATACAGAAAAACTTCAACAGGATTAACTCAGTATTGGACTATATTCATAAGAGTAACACCTTAGATGAAAATAGGTCGTATTGGACTTCTACACAGAAAGGCTCTGATACTGCATGGAGCATCAGTATGAACGATAGTACTCTTTTTGATTCCTATATAACAATACCTGGAACCAGTATAATAGGAACCAATACAGTTTTCCCCATCTATTCACTAAACGATTAAAACAAGTAAACTATGATAAAATCATTTGGAAAAACCGCTGATTTCAAGGTATTTGAAAAGAAAAGCGAATACATGTATCACATTGCATGGGCAAAGAAGGTACAGACAGAAAAGAATGAAGAGACAGGAGAGGAAAAGGAACTGCCTCTTTGTGACTACTGGGTTGAGGTATTTTTCTACAAGCCAAGGATGAGCAGCGTGATAGAGAAGATTGCTGAGTGTGAAGAACCTGCAAGCATGGAGGAGATAAAGGAGATAGCCGAAGGTCTTGGCGAGAATGTGCTGGAAGCAATGAAAGAGACGCTGCTGGCATATATAGACAAGTATGATGAGTCGGAAAATGTGAACAGTTTCTATATCAACGGCATACGCACTTGGGCAAAGAAGAGTGAGCGCATGGGCTTTCAGCAGAACATTGCAGACAAGGTGGCATTGGGATTCAAGGAAATCACTTGGTGGTTTGACGGTGTGCCTATTACTCTGCCATGTGACAAGGCTGAACAGCTGCGTCTACAGCTTGAAAATTATGCCTTTGACTGCTTCAATGCAACTGCACGTCATAGGGCTGCTGTGGAGAAACTGGAGAGTGTGGAGGATGCTATGAGGTATGACTACAAGAGTGGTTATCCAGAGAAGCTGAGGTTCAATGTTGAATATTAATTTGGATTTAGGATTATGATAGGACTAAGTATTATTGCAGCACTGCTGTTTGTGGTGATGCTGTTTGTAGTGATTGGGAAATATGGTGTACCAGAAATGGTATCGTCTATCTACTATCTGCTTGGTAAAAGTGGATGGGTGTTTCAAGTTGTCATGATGTCTGTAGGCATGTTGATGCTTATGTGTCTGCTGGACTGTGGCAAGGGTGTACAATGTCTGGCTTTCCTTGCTTGTGGAGGGCTGATGTTTGTAGGTGCTGCTCCAAGGTTTATGAATGAGGACAGAGGGGTGCATAAGGCTGCTGCTACAATATGTGCTATGGCAGGGATTGGCTGGTGTCTGAGTGCTAACTTTATTATGACTATTGCAGCTATTGTTGCTTATGTGATAGGCATTGCATATATTAAGGGACTCAGAAAGTATGCACTGTTTGTTGCGGAAGCAGCAGCTATAGGCTGGACGTTCCTGACTTATTGGGGACTATCATCAGGTATTATCTAAAAACAGAAGGTATGGCAAAGTTTGTAGGAAAGAATGGATTGGCACATTACACCACAAAGGTGAAGGAGCTTGTAAAGAGCAAGACTACTGACAGGGAAGGTGTGGCGGATGGTGTGGCAATGCTGGATGGAAACACAAAGATTAGGGACAATCAGCTGTGGGATGCTACTGAGAGTAAGCACGGACTTATGACAAGTGAAGACAAGAAGGTATGCAATGAGCTGAAACTTGCAAATGAGTCTGGGGCACTGGTTGATGTTCCTATCTTTGAGGAGTATAATAATGATAGTGTGACTCTGATAGAGAATGTCACACCAAGCAGTGGGAGCGGTTTTGTGGTGTTTCTGAGTAAGATGAATCGCTTTGTGCTGTGTATTATTGAAAGTGGTACTGGCACTCGTAAATACTATAAGAGCTGGAAGGAAATGCGCAAGGAGGGCTTTGGCAATGGTACTCCTGAGAGTGGCAGCCTGTACTCGCTGAAGGATAATAGTAAACCTATGCTATATATTGGCAATGAGACAACTATAACTCCTGTGACGCAAGGAGCTATAGAGTCAATAAGCAACGGGGAGATAGACCAGTTGTTTGTGAAGTAAGAAAGAAAGCACGAGGGATTGGTTTTCCTTCGTGCTTTTTTATTGAGTATTGAGGAATAGAGTAATGAGCCTTACTGTGCCTGGTTAAGCCTATCTAAGCCTGGAATAATTTGGAGGAGTTACCTCTCCCTTTATTTTCTTTACTCGATTCAATCCAAGTCAGCAACCCCCTCCTGTATTATCATTTCAATATTATGGTTGGCAAAGTCCACCTGCTTCTTATCATCGGCCCACTTCTTTCTCAGAATGCAGAAATAAATAGAACCACTACAAATTGCCAAAGCTTAACTCTTTTCATTGTTTTATATATTTAAAAAACTCTATAATCGTATTCAAAGCTACCTAAAAACCTACCGTTAATATCTGAATAATTGTACCTAAATTTAAAACCAAGAGCTTTAAATAAACGCTTCATTTCGCTGCGTGTAGCACCGTATCTTCCAGAATCAATGAGTTTTCGTTGGTCTATGATTGCTTCTTTCTTTATGTTACTTAACATTTCATCAAAATCTTCCTTGGATATACTACTACAATCAAAATTAATACGATAATTATAAGAATACACCCAATTCATAAATGTGACAGAAAACAATGTAGTATATTCATCAATAACTATAGGCATCTGTTGGTTCATTTCTTTAGCAGCCTGTATATACATCTGTTTACACTGTTGTCTTTCTTTTGCTGAAATAGACTGTGACATGATATTTATACTCATAATCACAGATAAAGTTAATAATAATAATCTTTTCATACTATTCCGTTTTTAATGTTTATAACAAATATGACATGGAGTTTTGTGTAACTTCTTAGCTTGTTCGAGACTGATTTTCTTTATCTCTCGGCTACAGCTGCGCAAGCATGCCCTGGATATTGGAGAGAGTACCCTCAATACCGGACATCTTGGTTTCGAGTTGGGAGATTTTCTGCTCCTGCGCCTTCTTCTCTGCAATCTGAGGATTGAGCTGGGAAAGCATGGTCTCGCACGAAGATACGACGGAACGATGATAGTCGACGCTGTCGAGAATCTGACGCGACTGCCGAAGCATAGCCTCGACCTCAGCAGACATAGCCTCGCGCGACTCGGAAACGACAAGAGAGCCAGAGTTGGCTATCTGGCCATTGGAGGGCAGCTGCTTGAACTCCATTTCGCCGTCAGGAAGTTTCACACGAATATCCACGACAGACTCCATAGGCTGAGGAGAGAACTGTCCGGGCTGATAGGTGGGGAACTTGGGCTGAGGGTTGGAGACAGAGACAACCTGTCCTATCTGTAATTTAGGCTCGCTGTTCTTGTCGAGCACATAGAAGATGCTGTTGGTACGCAAACCGCTGAACATAAGAAATCCTTTCTTTTAGAAATGGTTAGACAATACCCGTCATGACATGAGTTGAAGGGTGTTAGTGTCGCGCTCGAACCAAAACTGGTAAATGCCAGTGCCTGGGAGGTCGGCGACGGTAAGAGGGGCGCCGTTGTACTTGGTTACGGCTTGGGTGGCTCCATTGGTCTCGAAGAGAATGGGGAGCGTGCCTGTAGTCCCGGTAGGGACAGCCTGAGCCAGCTTGACGAAGACCGTTCCGCGATAATTAGCCGAAGCAAAGGCATGATTACGGAAGGAGAACGTGACAGCTGTAGCAGACACCGCTACGGCAGTGGAAGCCACAGCAGCGGAACCACGACGGTTGACCCAAGAGAAGGGATAATTCCAAATCATATAGAACCCTCCTTTCTCGTTAGCCCCAAAAGCCGTTGGCGTTGCCGTAGATGCCATACTGAGCAGCGACACAGTTGGGAACAGTAACAAAGGGCTGATAAGGAACAGTCACGGTGTTAGGCTGGGCACACTTGATTTCGCCTACCTCCTTCTGCAGACCTGCAAGAACAGCGTTGACGGGGGCGAGAGCCTGTCCGACAATCTGTGAAGTCATTGCAGACGACTTGAAGGTAGAGTTCTCTTCGCGGAGAGAGTCAATCTTGTTCTGCATTTCGCGCATGACGGCCTGCTGCTGACCATTGACGATAGTCTGTGTGCTGTCCTTGATGGCGTTGTGCAAGTCGCAAGTCTGACGCTGTGTCTCGTAAGCCACGTTAGCGAAGCCACGCTCCTGTCCGGTAGCCACGTTGTTGATGGCAGCCTGGAGAGTGTTGGTCTGCTGACAAGTAGCAAGACGATTCTCGCAGCAACAGTTGGCAAGCTGTTGTGCAATCTGCATGTTGCCCTGCTGGAGAGCATTGATGGTCTGCATGCCAGACATACCAACCTGATTGCCTACAGACTGAACCTGTGAGGTGAGAGCCGAGATAGCCGACTGAATCTGTCCTTCGGTGCAGTTGAGCTGAGTAGCGAGATTAGACAGAGCGTTGCGGTTGCCACCGATAGCATCCATGAGGAGAGAGCGTCCGTAGTCGTTGTTGATTTCGTTGGCTATGGCACCACGTCCGTTGCCACCGAAGCCACCCCAACCGTTACCGCCCCATCCCATGAGGAAGAACAGGAAGATAACCCACATGAAGCCACTACCGTCGCCCCAACCGTTGCCGTTCTTGTTCATAGCAAGAAGAAGGTTAGGATCAAGCCCGTTGCGCTGGAGGAGAGGAGCAAGAAGCGACATCATACCGCCACCGCACTGGCCATCATTGCCGAATACATAAGTTTTTGTTTCAGACATAATAATAAAAGTTTAGGTTTCGCCCCAACATTGGGACTTGAAGCAAATTTACTTATTATATAAGGTGTCGCCTAACGATGCTCAAATGAGGAGGATAATGCTCAAAGAAAAACCGCTCTGTTATCACAACAGAACGGTTACAAACGATTATGACAAAAATAAAACTCTAACACTTATTTAGTTTGCGACTATCGAGTTCGGCAAGACTCCATGAGAGTTCCTTGAACCCCGGGGACTTGCGCCCGTGCGGGATGCGTCCTTCAGATACGTAGCGGTCGAACTTGGCGCGTGACATATTGAGGTAACGGCAAGCCTCGTACTTGGAGACACGACGTTCCTTGTCGGCAATCATCGTGCAGAGGTCGAGAAACATGCGTTCCTGCTCGTCGGTGGTGGCACATTCGCCACTGTCGATGCGGTCGATAAGTTCGACGAGAATCTTGCGGATGGATTTTAAGAGAACTCCCATGAGGTTATTTCTTTCTATGTATAAGCCATATCATGCTTATTATACCTATTATAATAATAAAGACTATCGGATAGAGAGGCGGGGCGAGCTGCTTCCATAATGGTAGCTTACGTTCTACCGGGACGGGGACTTCCGTCTTATTCTCTCTGGCAGCGTAGACAGTATCGTGCTTGATAGAAATACGGTTGCACCAATGGGTAATCACCTTGGTGCGATAGATGGTATCGCCCTTGACAATGGACTCGAAGTAAATGGAGTCGTGCATATAGACGCTGTCAAGGCGGATATTGTTGATATGCACCGTATCATGAAGAGTACGTTCGAGGACTACGGGTCGGGAGGAGGAACAGCTGGAACAGCATATGATAATCCCTATGCATATAGTCATTATCACTACAAACCAATAGAAATCGCTGATTATTGAGCGTAGCCAGTCGCGCTTAGCATTGTTGTCTATATCCATAGCTTTTAATTTTCAAGAAGAACACTCTTTGCCTTTTCGAGTAAGGCACGGCGCTGATCAAGACCATTTGTTCCACCGTTGATAACCTTGGTTATCTTGACGATGTCGTCCTTGTCGGCATACTTGTTGAGATTATGTGAGTCGAAGAACCACATAGAAGACTTGACAGCACCGAGAGGCTTTGCGAGGAGTTCAGGATGGTTGACAACATCGCCCTTGCAGTATCGTGAATTATTGTAAGCAGTATAGTTGGCACGTCCTGTGATTTGGATAAGTCCACGACCTCGATACTTGTATCCGTCGCCATCCTTCTGTGGGGTATTGCCGAGTCTATTGGCGAGTCGTCCGGTATCGTACTTGTCGAAGTAATGGGTAGGGCCTTGTTCTTCGGTGTGCTTTAGGCAGGCAGACTCGTGGAGAATCTGTGCGAGGTAATGGCACATACGAAGAGGAGTGGTAATATGAAAGGCTTCTGCATAGCCGTTGATATAGTTGATATACTTGTCAACATAAGGCTCGGAAGCAGGAGCTATCTGAATGAGTTGCTGTCGGGTTATCTTCATTTCGTTTCGTCGTTATTTGGTTCGGGTGATAAATGTTTGAATGTCTCGAATTTCTCCACAAACTTAACTGTAAGAATATAATAGAGAAGCGATGTGAGCTTGTGCCATGTTGAGCCAGGTGTGCATAGACTTCGCCAGTTGCGTACTATGTTGGTGCCAAAAAGATAAATGGCAGCGAAACAAACGTATTTGACGCAGACGAGTGCTTGTTCTTCGGTGTGCATAAAGTGCCCGACGATGAACATCGATGCTGCCGTAGCGAAGAAGATAAGGCAATAGATGAAACACATTCCAGCCTTGCGCCACGACCAATCCTCACCGTTGAATATGGCAGCGAGCAAGCCGAAGACGAAGTTGACGACAAAGAGTATGAGCATACCTGCCATGAAGTCCTGAATGGGACTCAATAAGGCGAAGAACGCCCCGGTAACTGCTATTATAACGCTTCTAATATCATTCATACCGCAAATTTAACGTACAAGAGGATATGTATTGCGGTGATTCGTCTGTGGGAAAAATAAAAAAACAGCGACTCTCCAAGGGTCGCTGTGTGGTATTGCTTAGAATTTATCTTCGATGTTATTGAATGCCGAGCGTACGTCACGGGACAGCGTACGTGCGTAGCGTTGTGTCTGGCGAAGATTGGTATGTCCGAGAACCTTAGACACAACATTGATAGGCATTCCCTTGGAGAGGAACATCGTAGCTGCCGTGGCACGTCCCATGTGAGAATGGAGATTGTCGACACCTATCATAGAACCTATGACCTTCAGATAATCGTTGTAGCGCTGATTTGAGAGCGTGGGCAGCTTGTTGCCGTACTTGGCCAGAATGTCGACTGCCTGGGGGAGAAGCTGTAGGACGAAGTCGACATCGGTCTTGGCACGGCGGTCGTGATAAAAATACTTACCGTCGATAAGGTCGCACTCGTTGAAGTCGAACGCCATGAGGTCAGCATACGCAAGCCCGGTGTAACACTGGAATAGGAAAAGGTCGCGAGCCTTGCAGAGGTGAGGAGTGGAGACGGTGAGGCTGCGGACGGCATCGAACTGCTCGACTGTGAGGCAGTCGACATACTTCTTGTCGCCACGGCTTATCTTGAAGCTAAGGCGACGATACGGATTTTCCTGCACAAGGTTGTCAATGACTGCATCGTTAATGAAGAGTTTCAGATACTTGTGATAGTTGTAGATGGTGGACAGCCCTATCTCGCGAGTATGCAAATATTCGTCCATCGCACGGACATTGGCGACGGTAAGGTCAGCGAAGGAAGCTATCTTGCCCCACGAGCGCAAGAAGCGAGTGAAGACACGGTAGCGTGTCTTAGTGCTTTCAGACACACGCCGCTTAAGGGTACGCTGTTCACAGTAGGTAGGAAAATCCATTTCCTCGGCACGTTCGCCTTGATAAAGTTTGGTGATAGAGTTGAAATTGAAGTTGTCGTCGCTGTAAGACTTGCTCACAATCTGGTCGGCTTTGGCACAGAGAACCGCAAGGCGCTTGTTCAATTCGTCCTTGTCTGTACGGCGAACGACCTTGTTTTTGTTATTGTCCCACTCGTTGGGGGCGATTCTTATGCCAGTCGCGAAGTACTTCTGCTTGCGACTCAGACTAAACCTAATTTCCACAGAACCGGGCTTTCCTTCTTCCGTGGCGTGCTTTCTGTCATAAACAATGTTAAATTTCAAAATTGCCATAATGCATAAATCTTTAAAGGTGTTTATAATGTATCGGGAACAGGAACACGCATTTGGTAATACATTTTTGGGCATTTGGTAATACATTAGTAATACTTTTGTGTCAAAATTGCAATCAAGATGCGCGGAAAGCCGATGTATGCAGGTGTACCCGAACGTTGCGATGTAAAACGTTTTATAAACACGTATATGTATATAATTCGTTTATAATCAGCAACTTACACGAAGCAAAATACCGATAACGGCTTGATTGAGAAGCTGTTATCGGTATTATCAGATGTAATGCAAAATGTGCTATATGTGATCCGCATGGGATTACATACATGATGCTATAGGTGTCTGATAATCAGTGTTCTCGGCGTTTCAATGCAAAGGTAGGTAATTTTTTGGTAATACAAAAACTATTATATAAAATATTTTACACAAAAACGGGTTTGTGATATGTTAACATATATAAACGGGGATTTGGACGGTTGCCCAACTTTGCGTATCTTTGTATCGCTTTTAGAACTCACACGCTGATAGCAATGTTACAGACGCAGGTATCCTCTATATACAGGGAGTCTTCATTCAAAGTTCGGGTGTGAGCGAACGGCGAATGGGGACTCTTCTTTTTTTTGTCCCTATTCATGGTCGAAGTGTAAGAGACGGCTAAATACACCACGCATCACTTCGACTTGAAACAAACACTGCAAGTGGGCCCCGGGGCAGAAGCGCAAGAGTTGATTGGAGAAGGCGCGGGAAGGCGGTAGCAACACCGAAAGCTCCATACACTAACTGTCGTTAGCTGGCAAGTGGTGGTGACGGGTCTGATCCTGACGTTTGCTCACCTGTTAAGCGACTCTTTCTTATAGACGGATGCTCAATCCTCTATAAGGGGAGAGTCTGCTCTAAGCCCTCAGCCTTCCGAATGCTCTTTGATAGTTTAGATTGAGAATAATAAATATGATTTTCTCTTTGGTTCTTTCTCTTGATTTCGATTTGAAGAAAAAAAATAAATTAAACCCGAAAAAACGTCACGTTGAAGAGAGAAGACCCGAAGACATTAACTGTGGAATTAGGTTTTTAGTTTGATATTCATACGATTAAATTTTTTCATATTAAAATTAAGAGATTCAAGCGTGAATCAAAAGACTGGCTTCTATTCGTGAGAACAGGTGCCAGTCTTTTTTGTTTACTATCACTGCCTTTTGAGGTGTAGTGGTATCAGCCTACAAGTTGCTGACGGTCGAGGGACTGCTTGTCTTGGTTTTTCTCCAGGATAATGGAGCGAAGTTCCTTGATGATGCCTTCCTTGACGAGCAGTTCGGTCTCGTATTGCTTTTTAAGTTCGGCTACGTCGGGCTGGTCGACGATGAGCATGGCGCCTTGGCCTCGTATAAGCCATTCTGCCGAGACTTCGGGGAAGAGGTCGAGGATATTCTCGATAAACTCCAGTTTAGGCGCTTGTGTGCCATTTAAATAGTTAGTAACGGTTGACGGACGCTGCCCAAGACGGTCGGCGAGTTTGCGTCCTGACAAGTCGTAGTGTCGGCGGACGGCTTCGAGGCGTTCAATAATAGTTGTCATAGTGTAAAACAGTTTATTGATGTATACGTATGTGAAAATATCTAAATTATAACGCTTTTCTGTCACGTTTTCTTGGTCATTTGCCTAAACTGCTGTATATTTGCATCCGAAAACGTTACAGATAACGTTATATATAAACTTTAACGATACAAATATACAATAAATATGGCAAAGTTGACCAGAAAAAAGAAAATAATTGTCCCACGGGCTAAAATTTCGGCATTGATGTCACGATTTGACTGTGGGCAGTGCATGGTGTACAATGCGTTAGGCTATCGCTCCCAAAGCGATATGGCCAAGAAAATACGCAAGATGGCGATGGACGAGTTCGGAGGACGAAACGTCACGGTGCCGGTTTATGAGGATTAGCTGAAATCAGATATTAATGCAATTTGTTTTAGACCATGCGGAGGTGTCCGCACGTATGATTTTTTATTTCCGTTATATGTCAGTCCGGTTCGTGAGAATAGGACTTTTAAAGAATCTAAAACCGACGCTATATGCTGCAACTTTTTTCGACGCAGACCTACCAGGATAAGGTAGATGCAATATATAAGCTGCTCAATACCGATACGGCCTGTCCGATAGAGTTGTTCGAGTGGCGCGTGAGGCGGATTCACTGCCTCAACTTGAAGATTAAACAACGTTCTGCCGACATGGGCAGGAAAGAGGAGATATACTAATGTTCTGGAAGAAAAAGAAAAACAAAGAAAAGTCCGAGACTTGGGGCAAGGCTGCAAGGACGGGCAAATGGAGAAGTACGAAATCGTTGATAGCGAAACTCGACAAGACAATGAGTTTGTATATCCGATTGCGCGACGTGAACAAGGATGGATATTTCCGCTGCCCGACATGTGGACGTTATCTTCCGTTTGCAAAGGGTGATTGTTCGCATCTATGGGGACGTGCTCACATGAGCACCAGGTTTGACCCGGACAATATGGTTATGGAGTGTGCTTACGATAACAGAATGAACAGTTCACATCTGTTGGAGTTGAGTAGATTCTTTGAAAAGAAACTCGGAACCCAGAGATACGAGTTGTTGAGGGTGAAGCATAACCAAACAAAGAAATGGTCGAACTGGGAGCTGGAGCAACTCATTGAGTACTACAGCAAGGAGACAGAACGACTGAAAAAAGAAAAGAATTACGAAGACTGGAAAAATAAAATATAAGATGAAGACAAACCAGATTATGAAAAGACCGCTTGCAAACTTTACTGTTGAGCAGCGGACAAAGGATGGTATGTTTTGCGCGACGGCACTGTTGAAACAATGGAACGAGCAAGATGGTGTTGTACAGCGGAAACTTGACAATTACTTCGCTTCGTCTAAGACGGCTGAATTTATAGATACCATTGTCAAAAGGGAGAATTTAGATACCCCAAAAATGGTGTATGTAAAATCAAGGGCTTCACGAGGCAATGGGGCTGGTACTTGGATGCATCCTCTGCTTTTTATAGATTTTGCGATGTGGATAAACCCCTCATTCAAATATGATGTCTTGAAATTCGTATATGACAAGATGTTGGTCTATCGTAATGAGGCTGGCGAGGCATACAAGCAGCTCGCATCAGCGGTGAAGAAGATTGTAACACCAAGCGAAATGCAGAAATATATGCAGACGATAGCGAAGGGTATAAACTTCATTATCGTGGGCAAGCATCAGCACTTGATGCGAAACGAGTGTGGGACAGAAGAGAAGCAGCGTGAATTTTTCGAGATAGAACGTCAGATAGCCATGCTTATAGAAGACGGTTTCTTGAAAAACGGAGACGATGTAGTAGAATATCTAAGAAGGAAGTTTTAAAAGAAATTCTTTTAGAAAAATCTTTACTCATATATAAATTCAAGTTTTAAGGTTATTGATGTAAAAATCTTTGCAGCAGCGGCTGCTACGTATGTTTTATTTGATTTTCAACCTGTCCGGTTCGTGAGAATAGGACAGCATTTTACTACGAAACTATAAAACAAAATATAACATGAATAAGGAATATGTATTGGACAAGATACGCGAGCTGATGCCGGACGACTCGAAGAGACCGATGGGCGTTGGCTATGTGGAACTGAAGAACGCTGTGCAGGCAGACTTGAAGAAGATAATGAACGAGTTGTTGAAGGACGGCGAGATAAACTACTTTAAGACGCTGAACGGCGTGACAGTGTATTTGAAGGACTCAAAAATATAAAATATGAGACAAATAATTATTGACAAGATATGCCTGCGATATTTCAAGGGCGTAGAGAATAAGGAAATCTCACTGGGCGATCATGTGAGCGTGATTAAAGGCCGAAATGGCATCGGCAAATCGACGATAGCAGACGCTATAAGTTGGGTGCTGTTCGGCACGAACCAGGCTGGAGCCACCAAGTTCGGCATCAAGACCAAGGACAAGGACGGCAAGGAGATTGAGGATGTGGCGCACTCAGTGGAGATTTCGCTCAGTGTACTGGACGAGGAGGGAGGCATGATGTGCTATATGCTGACACGCTCACTGACCGAGACCCGTAAGGAAGACGGCAGCGTGACGAACAACTACACATATAAGGTAGACGGAGAGGTAGAGACGGCAGGAGACTTCAAGAAGGTCGTTGACGCCATTTGTCCTGAAGAAGTGTTCCGTCTGTGCTCATCGCCTTACAGCTTCACTCAGATGGACTGGAGCGAGCAGCGCAAGAGGCTGAACGAAATGTTCGGCGTTCCGAGCGTGGAAGACGTGACGGGTGGCGACAAGAAGTATGACGTCATTAAGGAACTGCTCGAAAAGGAAGACATCGACAAGGTGCTGAAACACTTGAACTACAAGCGCAAGGAGGTACAAAAAAGCCTGGACGAGGTGCCTGTGAGGCTTGAAGCCTTGAAGAACGTACTGCCGAAAGCGGAGGACTGGGCAGACATAGAGAAGCAGATTAAGGAGAAGGGGCAGGAAATAGCCGCGACACGGAAAAGCCTCAATACTATTGATAACGGCGGTGCAGACTTGATACGCAAGCAGCAGAACATAAGTACTCTGAACCTTGACCACAAGCGCAAGCGCATAATGGAAGAGTCGGCGCAGCGCAAGTTGGGCGAGATAATAAAGACAAACGCCGAAGCCAAGACGGCATGCAAGAAGGCTGCGGCGGAGGCGGAGCAGAATATCGAAGACTTGAAACAGAAGTTGAAGTCGTTTGATAGAGCATTGGAAAAATGCGACGCACGTATGAACGAACTTGATGCCGCGAATGCTGACGGCAAGGAGAAATGGAAGCTCATAAAGGCAAGAACGTGGGAATGGAACGAGGACGATGCCTTCTGCCCTACCTGCAAGCAGGCTCTGCCTGAGAACCAGGTGCAGAAGATAATGGAGGAATCGAAGAAAGCATTCCTCAACAGTCAGGCTGCAGACCTCAAGAAGCTGGGTGACGACGCTGCAAGAATAAAAGAAGAAGTAAAGAAGTGTGAGGAGAACACTGAATACTTCAAGACGCAGCAGAAGGCAACGCAGACACAGCTCGACAAGGCTGAGGCAGAACTGATAGAAGCCCGAAAGGCTCTGGAGGAACAGACGAATAAGGAAGAAGAGAAAGTGAGCGTGGAGACCTTGCTTGCAGAGAAGCCCGAATACAAGCAGGTGTGCGACCGTATCAAGAAGATAGAGGCTGAACAGGAGAAGCCGGCTGACGAGGGTATGAGCGAGGAAGACAAGAAGTTGAAGGCGGACTTGGAAAAGAAGCTGAAAGACTTGGAGTCGGAGAGAGAAGTGCTCGCGTCACGACTTGCAGTAAAAGCGCAGTGGGAGAAGGTGAACGCACAAATAGTCGGTCTGCATGAAGACCGTGCGCAATGGAAGGAGCAGATAGACGGTCTGGACGAGAAGATAAAGGCAGCAAGCGACTTTCAGAAGCGCTCGTGCGAGGTGCTTGAAGAGAACGTGAACAGACGGTTCAAGCTGGTAAAGTGGAAGATGT
>OLYN01000107.1_pt1 | contig 50951 bp, 44 predicted proteins | sample 1674231 | NCBI WGS metagenome assembly OLYN01 (sample SAMEA103958153, study PRJEB25191) | human gut metagenome
TCGGGGACCTCCCCGAGTGACTTTTGGTTACTTTTCTTCACAGAAAAGTAACCCCCCGCCGGGTAGGCGTGCAGGCCGTTACCCTCCGGTGACTCCGCGACGCCGACAGGCGAGATGAAATTATTACCTTTTGCCGGCAACCACTCAGTCACGGCTACGCCGTGCCAGCTTCCCTTACACAGGGGAGCCTTTGGGTGTGCCGACAGGTGAGATGAAATTCGGTATAAAAGGGGTCGCGGCGGATGGGGATGCGGAGCCGAGCGCCGCCAGTGGCGGATGCAGCGAGGCGGAGCATCCGCAACGGTCGAAAAAATCAAGCAAGCGAACAGCGCGAAGATTTTTTCGGGCACCGCAAGGCGGCAGGGACTGCGATTGGCCGAGGAGGACGAGAAACCCGGGTCGCAGGGAGAAAGCGTGGGACTGCGGCTGGCCGAAGCGCTGGGCGAATAGACAAAAAATTTATGTCGATTTTACAAAGTATGGTATTTCGCCTTGACAAAGGGACGATGGGGGCGTAAAATAGAACGGAATAATTGTAGATACTTTACAAATTATTTGTTCAATTACCCCCTCCCCCGCAGCGGGGGAACTTTTACGATACATTCATAAGAAAGGATGGACCCTGACCAATGGTAGAGATGAAACTGTGGCTTGTGATAGTCGCAGCGGTAGCTCTCGTACTGGTTGCCGGAGTCGTCGCCTTTTTTCTGGGCGTTAAGTATAGAATGAAGGTTGCTGAAGCAGAGCTTGGTTCCGCCGAGGAGGAAGCCAAGCGTTTGATCAGTGACGCCATTAAGACCGCCGAGAGCAAGAAAAAAGAGGCACTGGTAGAGGCAAAAGACGAGATCTATCGCATGAAAAGCGAAGCCGACCGTGAAGTGAAGGAGCGGCGCAGCGAGGTGCAGCGGCAGGAACACCGCCTGCAGCAGAAGGAAGAAAACCTCGATAAGAAGATCGATAACCTGGAGAAAAAGGAAGAGGCCGTGCAGCGCCGTCAGGCGGAAGCCGATGAACGCCTGCAAGAGGTCGAGCAGATCAAGAAGAGCCAGTTTGAGATGCTGGAGAAGGTTTCGGGCTTTAGCAAGGAGCAGGCGAAGGACTACATGCTGCAGATGCTGGAGAACGAGCTGACCCACGAAAAGGCGCTGAAGATCACCCAGTACGAGCAGCAGCTGAAGGAGGAGAGCGACGAAAAGGCCCGCGAGATCCTTTCCACCGCCATTCAGCGCTGCGCCAGCGACCATGTGGCAGAGGTCACCGTTTCGGTGGTGCCGCTGCCCAATGATGAAATGAAAGGCCGTATCATCGGCCGTGAGGGACGCAACATCCGCACGCTGGAGAACCTGACCGGCGTGGATCTCATCATAGATGATACCCCCGAGGCGATCACCCTTTCCTGCCACGATCCCGTGAAGCGTGAGGTGGCGCGGCTTTCGCTGGAGAAGCTCATCCAGGATGGACGCATCCACCCGACCCGCATAGAGGAAACCGTGGAGAAGGCCCGCCGTGAGGTGGAAACTAAAATCAAGCAGGACGGCGAGCGCGCCGTCATCGAAACCGGCGTACACCACCTGCACCCCGAGCTGATGAAGCTGCTGGGCCGGATGCGTTACCGCACCAGCTACGGCCAGAATGTGCTGGAGCACTCCATAGAGGTGGCGAAGCTGGCGGGCAGCATGGCGGCCGAGCTGGGACTGGACCCCACCCTGGCACGGCGTGCCGGTCTGCTGCATGATATTGGCAAGTCCCTGACCCACGAGATAGAGGGCAGCCATGTGGCCATTGGTGTGGAGCTGGCCAAGAAATACAAGGAAAGCCCCGAGGTCATCCACGCCATAGAGGCGCACCACGGCGATGTGGAGGCCAAGACGGTGGTCGCCTGCCTGGTTCAGGCGGCGGATGCCGTAAGCGCGGCCCGTCCCGGCGCGCGGCGTGAAAACCTCGAAAACTACATCAAGCGGCTGGAGAAGCTGGAAGCCATCGCCACCTCCTTCGAGGGAGTCGAAAAATCCTACGCCATCCAGGCGGGACGCGAGATCCGCATCATCCTCAAGCCGGAGGTCATCAGCGATGACCAGATGGTCATTGTGGCCCGTGAAATCGCCAAGAAGATCGAGGAGGAGATGGATTATCCCGGTCAGATCAAGGTGAATGTGGTGCGGGAGACCCGCGCTGTGGATTACGCCAAGTAAGCCGAAAAGTAAACCGAAAAAAGAAAAAGCCCTCCGCAGGGGAAGCCTTGCGGGGGGCTTTGTGCGTTTAGGGGGAGCGCGCGGAGGGGGAGAGGGCGGGCGCAGCCCCGGCGGCGGAGCCGCCGCAGCGGACGAGGTCCGCTGAAACCGTCCGGAGGACGGTTTGGGCTGCGCCCGGTGCCGGGATGCAGCAAAAACCGGAAAAAGACAGGGAAAGGACGGCCCAAATGGGCGGAAAACCCGGCAAAGCACCGGGCGGGGCAAAGCCGCGTAATATAAAAACAGACCCGGGCGCGGGCAGTAACCGGCGCGGGGGTCATGTAGGGGGCAGGGGGAGCAATCTCTCTGCCCCCGTAGTGATATTACAGCAGGGCGGCGCGATAGGCGGCCACCAGCTGCGGGAATGAGGTGCGGGCATTGGCAGCGGAGGGGCTGGGCAGCCTGATGGCGGGCAGACCAGCTTGGGGCTCCACTAGGCGGCGGTAAAGCCGTGCGGCGGTGCTGCCGGTGGCGGCAATGCGGGTGATGCCCGGATACCGGCGCAGCAGGCCGGGGATATCATTGGGGATGGGATCCCGGATGGTGCTGTCCGCGGCGCCGGTGATGGTACAGCTGGCCAGCACATCCCACAGGGCCAGACCGTGGGAGAGCAGCAGCTCGGCGCGGCCCTCGCTGGTCTTGGGGTCCTCCTCGCCGTACAGGGCCGCGATGACCGGCCAAAAGCGATTCTGCGGATGGGCGTAGTAAAATGTCTCCGCGCGGCTGCGGGGACTGGGCATGGTCCCCAGGATGAGGGTATGGCTTTCCGCTGTGATGAGCGGAGCCAGCGGATGCAGAACAGTTTGCGGCATAGAGGGACCTCCGGTGGGTGCAGGGTGCAGGGACGGCCCGGTGCAGCTGGAGCGCCCGCCGGACCGGAAAACCCTGCGAAAAAATCAAGCCTTATTTTTTGCGGCAGGCCCGCAGCTTTTGCAGCAGGGGCTTGCCGCGCAGGAAAGCCCAGTACCAGAACGGCGAAAGCACCTGGTCAAATTCACCCGCCAGTTCTGTGACGCCTACCGAGTGGCAGAAGCCCTCCTTAAAGCGGTACAGGCCGTTTTCCTTGCTGAGGGAGTACACCCCGCCGAAATCGTAGAAATCCACGCCCAGGGAGCACGCCCAGCGGATCATTTCCGCCTGCATGGCATAGGCGGGCATCAGGTTGCGCTTCTCATTGCTGCTGGCCCCGTAAATGTAGAATACTTTACGGCCATAGTGCAGCGCGATGGCTGCGGCAAGCGGTTCGCCCTCGTATTCAGCCAGGCAGACGCGGCAGCGCTCCGGGCCGTAGGCCTCCAGCATGCGCTGGAAATAATCCAGCGGGCGGTGGCCGATGCCATCCCGCTCGCAGGTCTCCAGGTAGATGCGGAAGAAGGTTTCCAGCTCTTCGGCGCCGGCCCAGCGGGTGGTCACTCCCTTGCGGGCGGAAAGCCGGATATTATACCGGGTCTTTTCGCCAAAGGCGGGCATCAGCTCATCCAGTGTTTTGCCCTCCAGCGGCAGGAACATATTGAAGCGGGGCTGGATCTGATCGTGCAGGCCGCAGTTGCGGGCGCGGCAGCGCAGGCCCAGCTTTTCATATTTGGCAATGAGCTCATCGGTGTAGGGCGTTTCAGGGTCAAAGCGCAGCAGGAAGGCCCGGTGCTTTTTCAGCGCGGGGGCGGCTTCCCGCATCAGCGCGGCGATGGTTTCGGTATCGTAGGGATCGCAGACCGGCCCGCGGGGGGCGTAGGCCAGGGTGCGCCCGGCTACGGCGGGGGCAAAAATGATGCTCATGGCGGCGGTGATCCCTCCATTCTGCTCCAGATAGACCTGCTCGCCGACCCAACCCTTTTTAACATGGGCCCAGCCGCGGTCCTGCATCAGGTTGCCCCAGGGGCTGCGGGTCACAAATTCGGTATAGCGCGCCACGGCAGCGGCGTCATTTTGCTGCAGGATAGGCATGATGAAGGTCTCCTTATTCTTTCTTTCTTTCTTTTTTCGACCTGTTTTTTTATATTCGGGCGGTGTGTTTTGGGGATTGCGCGGCGAGAAACGCCCTCAAAATAGCATAAATAATCCCAGGCACAGGGCACCAATATACCCCAGCATTTATGCGATTTCAGCCCGGAATATCCCAGTATTGTAAATCTTCCGTAAATAAAAGTGAAATATTAACCTTTCACATGCAAAAAAGGGGCCATTTTGCCGTATTAGTGAAAGGGCTCTCACCTGGGAGCCGGGACCCGATGGCGTTACAGCCCCAGGCAGCGGCGGGCAATGGCCAGGTCGGATTCGTAAAAATCGTAGCGGCCCTGCACCTTTTGGTAGTCCTCCTCGCCCTTGCCGGCCAGGATGAGAATTTCACCGGGGGCCAGCTCCGCGATGGACCGCTCCACGGCGGCGGCACGGTCCGGCAGGATGATGAAGCGGTGATGGGATTCCCCGATGTAACCGGCCATCTCCCGGCAGATCTCGGCCGGGTCCTCAAAGCCAGGGTCTTCGGCGGTGAGGTAGACAAAATCGGCGTATTCCCCGCAGAGATGTCCGATATCCACCCGGCGTTTCAGGTTCTTGTGGCCGGGGCAGCCGCACAGCACCTTGATGGGGGCGCCGGGGTAATCCTGCTTCAGGGAGCGGAACAGCGCCGTAAAGCTGAGGAAATTGTGAGCGTAATCCACAATGACGGTGCGGCCGTCCTTTTGCAGCACATTCATCCGGCCGGGGACGGAAACATCGGCAATACCGGCGGCTATGGCATCATCCGGCAGGCCAAGGGCCCGGGTGATGGTGATGGCGGCCAGCGCGTTTTCGATATTGAAGCGGCCCTCCATGGTGATGCGGAAATCCCGTCGGGAATTTTTATCGCAGACGGTGAAGGTAAAGCCGGGGGTTTCCTTGCGGATGTTTTCCACCCAAAGGTCGCAGGAGGGGTCATTGCCGCAGACCAGGACCCGTTCGGCATGGGCCTTGGCGGCGGCGTAAATTTCCTCAAAGCGGTCGGTGCCGCGGCAGATGACGGCGAGCTTGCAGTTTTTCATCAGCTGCAGCTTGCACTGGAAGTAATCCTCAAAGCTTTCGTGCTCCAACGGGCCGATGTGGTCCTCCGAAAGATTGAGGAACAGCCCAACGGTGAAGGGAACGCCGTAGACCCGCTGCTGCTTGTACGCCTGGGAGGAGACCTCCATCGTCAGGTGGCGGATGCCGTGGGCCAGGGTATCGGCAAAGCACTGCTGCAGCTCCAGGCTTTCCGGGGTGGTAAGGTGGGCTTCGGTGCTTTCGCCGCCGGTGTACATTTCCACGGTGGAAAGGACGGCGGTGCGGTGGCCGAGGGCGGTATCCAGAATATTCTTGATGAAGTAGGTGGTGGTGGTTTTGCCCTTGGTGCCGGTGAGCCCGATGAGGGTGAGCTGTTCGGCAGGGTGGCCGTAGTATTCGGCGGCCAGGACGGAAAGGGCCCGGCGGACATCGCTGACGAGGAGAGCCGGGGCGGCATTGTCATAGGGCTGCTCCGCCACATAGCAGGCGGCGCCGGCTTCCAGCGCCTTTTGCAGGTACTCCGGCTTGAAATTCAGGCCCTTGCAGACAAAAAGGGCGCCGGGGGCGACGGCCCGGCTATCGTAGGTGAGGGCGGGGAAGGTGAGCTCCTGCGGGCAATGGGGGGCCGAAAGCAGCAGGCCGTGCTGCCGCAGGGCAGCGGTGGCCCGGGAGAGGGTGAGGGTGTGTTCCATAGGGTACTCCTTACAGCGAGGGGCCGGTGGGGCCGGCCCGGTATGGGAAGGGCTCCGGAAAGGGGCAGGGCGGGCCGCAGGCCCGGCGGCGCAGCCGCCGACGCAGGCGGAGCCTGCGTGTTTCGGCGCAGCCGAAACGGCCTGCGGCCCGTACCCGCCCCCTGCAGGGGCCTAAAAAATCACGGTTTGGCGGCCAGGGCCAGCAGCACCGGCTCCAGGATGCCCAGAACGGTGCGGCAGCAGCTGCCGTCAGAGTCCCGGGCGGGGTTATACTCCACACAGTCCAGGGCCACCATCTTGCCGGAGGCCGCCAGGGCCAGCAGCACATCGGTTACGGCCTTGGGGTCGGGGCCATCCGGGATGGGCAGACCGGTGGCGGGGATAAAAGACGCATCCAGACTGTCCACATCCCAGCTGACATGGCAGAAGGGAGTGGTGATATTGCCCAGCAGGCGGTGCAGCACCGCGGAGAGGCCCTGCTCCTTGATCTCGCTCATGCGGTAAAGGTGAACGCCCTGTTCCGCAATGATCCGCTCTTCGGCGGGGTCGATATCCCGGGCGAAGATGATGTGGACATTTTCCGGGCGCAGGACGGGCAGTCCCCCGCAGACGGAGGAAAGCTCCTGCCCGCAAAGGCCCAGCAGCGCCGCGATGGGCATGCCGTGGATATTGCCAGAAAGGGAGGAATTTTCGGTGTTGATATCGGTGTGGGCATCCACCCAGACGAGGGAAAGCTCCTCCGGGGAGTAGTGCTGGGCGGTGCCGGCTACGGTGCCCAGTCCCAGGGCGTGGTCGCCGCCGAGGGTAACGGGGAAAGCACCCTCTCCCTGGGCGGCGGAAACAGCATCCCGGGTGGCGCAGCAGGCGGTCACCACCTCCGGCAGATAGTGGGGGGCGGGCTCCTCCTCCCGGCGGGCGGTCATCGGTACAAAGGCGGAATCCGCCGAGGAGCTGATGCCATTGTGGGTGAGGAAGGAGAGAAGTCCGTTCTCTCCGCTGACGAGAGCCGCGCCGCCCATGGCGCAGCCGGTAGTGCCGCAGCCCAGCTCCAGCGGGGCCGCAATAAGTGAAAACCGCATAGCGGGTACCTTCCTTTCGGATCAATCAAGTTCTTCAGGGATATCTTGGGGTAAAAATCCCCAAATTAAACCGTACCCTATTGTACCACAGCAGCCGGGGAGAAACAACCGGAATTGTGTGAATATTTGGGGCGGGGCGGCTGGGGACACTTGGAGGTAGAGCTGCTGCGAGGGGAGAGTGCGGGCCGCAGGCCCGGCGGCGGAGCCGCCGCAGCGAACGAAGTTCGCTGAAACCGTCCAAAGGACGGTTTGGCCTGCGGCCCGAAACCGGCCCCTTGCAGGGAGCCGCGGGGAAGTGCCGCCTCCGCCCGCCGGCCCGCTGCACTTTTCACAGATTGTTCAGGAAAGCGTCAAATAGAATTTATTGACGGGAGGGGCAAGATGCGATATGATAAAATAGAATCAAAATAGGTGAAATACGCCTATTTGCGCAGATAAACCACCCGTGAAAAGAGGAACCCCACTATGCTGATCTCTCCCTCCATGCTTTCGGCGGATTTTGCCCGGCTGAAAGAAGAACTGGACCGTGTAAAACAGGGCGGCGCCGACTGGCTGCACATCGATGTGATGGACGGGCACTTTGTGCCGAATATCTCCTTCGGAATGCCGGTCATCAAGTGCATCCGCCCGGTAAGCGACCTGTTCTTTGATGTGCATATTATGATAAGCCAGCCGCAGAAATATATCACCGACCTGAAAAAAAGCGGCGCCGATCTCGTCACCTTCCATGTGGAGGCGGAGGGCGACCCCGCCGAGACCATCCGCATGATCCATGCCGAGGGCATGAAGGCGGGCATTTCCGTCAAGCCGGGCACCCCGGTGGAGGTGCTGGCCCCCTACCTGGATGAGGTGGAGCTGGTGCTGGTGATGACGGTGGAGCCGGGCTTTGGCGGGCAGAGCTTTATGGAGGACATGATGCCGAAGCTGGCCTGGCTGCGGCAGCGCTGCCGCCCCGGTACCGTTTTGCAGGTGGATGGCGGCATCAACCGGAAAACGATAGCCGCCGCCGCGGCCGCGGGCGCCGATTGCTTTGTGGCGGGCAGTGCCGTATTTGGCCGGGAGGACTACGGAGCGGAGATCACCGCGCTGCGGGAGCTGGCAAGAGCCGCCGTATAACGCGAAGGAAACTCCGGAAAAGTAAGGAGAAATACCATGCAATTGACCGATAAGATATTCAAGGGGCTGTACCGCCGCGGCGTGATGCTGGAGCAGATGAAGGAACCTGCCCTTTCCCGCACCGTGAAGCAGATGGAGCCGGCGGAGCCGTGTGAAAACCCGCGTGATATTGATGCGCTTTCGCCGGAGGAGATCCTGCGGGCGGCGGAGGAAGCCGATATCGTGGATGAAACCGATGGCCGACCGCTGGCGGAAAAGCTGCGGGAGGCCATGGGCAGCGGCACTATGCTGCTCATCGATGCCATAGATGACGAGCCGTATGTCAGCAGCCAGATGGGCCCCATGCTGGCCCTGCGGGACCAATGCGCGGGCGGCATCCGGCTGGCGGCCCGGGCTCTGGGCACCACCGATGCCACGGTGCTGGTCTATAGGCACATCAGCGACAGCGAGGTGGCCATTCCCCGCAATATCGGCGGCATCCCCATCAAGAGGGTGGGCGGCAAATACCCCGCCCAGTGCCAGATGGAGGAAGAACTGGCTGAGCGATACAGCGGAAAGGGCAGCTGGCTGCTGTGTGGGGCCTGCGCCATGATCCACCTGTACCGGGCCGCGGTGGAGGGCCGCCCGCAGACCACCACCTTTGTGACGGTGGCGGGCAACTGCGTCGGCTTCCCCCGCAATGTGGAAGCCCCACTGGGCACCCCAGTACTGGAGCTACTGAAGCTGTGCGGCCTGACCGAGCGCCCCACCCGTGTCATCCTGGGCGGGCCGCTGACCGGTACGGCCACCGAGGATCTGCGGAATGAAAAGGTGGAGCTGAGCACCACCGCCGTTTTGGCTATCCGGGATGATAAGCATGAATACAGCTATACCTGCATCGGCTGCGGGCGGTGCACCGCCGTATGTCCCCAGGGTCTGAACCCCATGAGAATTTTGCAGGAGCTGCGCCGCGGCAACCGCCGGGCGGTGGAGGAGCTGGGCATAGAGGACTGCACCCAGTGCACCTGCTGCAGCTATATCTGTCCCTCCCGGCAGTCGGTGGCAGGGGAGATCCTGCTGTACCGGCAGAAGATGAAAGGGGGCGAGGAGCCGTGATCCGTGAATCTTCCTTGATGGCGCCGTACATCAAGCACCCTACCACCACCCGGGGCATTATGCTGGATGTGATGCTGTGCATGGCGGCCCTTTACCTCATCGCGGCCTTTTACTATGGCTGGCGGGCCGTTATGCTGGGGGTCGTTTCCATGGCGGTGTGCATGCTGTGCGAATGGCTGGGCAGCATTCTGCGGCTGGAGCGCCACAACGCCCATGATATTTCGGCACTGGTCACCGGCATGATGATCCCCCTGATGCTGCCGGCTTCCATCCCGTACTATGTGGTCATCGTGGCCGATGTATTTGCCATACTGCTGGTGAAATACGCCTTTGGCGGCACCGGCTACAACCTGTTTAATCCCGCGGCGGGCGGCCTGCTGTTTGTGACACTGTGCTGGCCGCAGCTGGTCTTTGCCTATCCCGCCACCTTTACCAATCCCGAAGTATTTGGCGAGGTGACGGTGCGTACCACCAATTCCATTGCCTATGTTCTCAGCGTGGGCAGCGTTCCCTCCACCGATATGACCAGCGTGATGCTGGGCCTGCACCCCGGCCCCATGGGCACCCTGAACGGCCTGGTGCTGCTGGCCTGTATGCTGTACCTGGCGGCCCGGGGGAGCATCCGGCTGTGGCAGCCGCTCATCACCCTGGGGGTGGTGGCGGTCTTTGCGGCCTTCTTCCCCCGCGCTGCCTATTCCTCACTGGCCTCCATGTACTATGAGATTTTTGGCACCGCGGCGCTGTTCGGCACTATTTTCATGCTCTCGGAGCCGGTGACCGGCGCCACCCGGGAGGAGGGCCGGCTGCTTTCCAGCATTGTGGCGGGGCTGCTGCTGGTGGGGTATAATTACTTTGGTGCTTACCAGCAGGGCATCCTTTTTGTGGTGCTGCTGATGAATATTATCAACCATCATATTGATACCGTGACCGAGAAGCGGATGCAGAAGGAAAGGAGGGCGCGCTATGCCAAACGAGAAGCTGTCGGAGATCAATGAGCACGATGCTGAAGAGCTGATCCATTATCCGCAGGATGAAGAGCAAAAAGAGCGGCGCTCCCGCCTGCTGCCGGGCCGCTGGACCCGCCGGGTGCAGAAAAGCAGCGCCCGGGCCCAGGCCCGCCGCCGCGTGGCGGAAAAAACCAGTGAGGACCACGCCTACCTGATGCTGGGCGCGGTGCCGTTCTGGGCGGTGGGCGCCACCTCCCTGCAGAACGGCATTATCCTGTGCGCGGTGCTCATTATCCTGATGCTGCCCTGCTCGGCGCTGCATCTTATTTTACGGCGGAAGCTGAACCTGGCGGAATGGGTGGCCCTGCCGCTGACTGTGCTGGTGGCGGCTATGCTGGCGGCTGCCTGCTGTGTGGCGCTGGTGCTGTACTGGCCGGGCGCCTTCGATTCCCTGGGAATCTATCTCTTCCTGCTGGTGGCGGCCCCGGTGCTGCTGCAGGCGGATAGCTATACCGCGGTGGATAACATGCGGGAATTTTGGGGACGGACGCTGCGCTTTTTGCGGGACTTCTGCATTATCATCCTGGTAAGCGGCGCCCTGCGGGAGCTTTTACGCCACAATACCCTGCTGGGCCTGCCTGTGGCGATGTCCATCCGGACCGAGGCGGCGGAGCAGCCCTTCTTCGGGCTGATCCTTTCCGGCTTTTTGCTGGCGGTGCTGCGGGCCGTGGAGGCCACGCTGCACCGGGCTATCCACCGCCGGAGACAGGCGGAGACCGTGGGGAAGGAGGCTGAGGCATGAATCTGGCGCTGAACCTTTTGGGCCTGCTGCTGACGGCGGCCCTGGTGGAAAATCCTTTCTATACCCGCTGCTTTATGGCGGAAACGGTGGATGCCCAGCTGAATGAACGCCGGGATGTGATGCTGCGGAGCATAGTGGCGGCGGGGATGTGCCTGCCGGCGGCCATTTCCGGCTGGCTGGGACGGCTGATCTTTACCGGTTATACCGATATTCCTGTTTATCTGAGCACCCCGGCGGGCATCCTGCTGTATATCGTGATCTTTTTGGCGGGCTGCGGTATTCTGTTCCAGGCCACCAAGAATAACCGCCCGACCGAAACCTTTATGCATGCCATCACCCGGGATTGCTTTTCCTTTTTACCGGTGGGTGTACTGCTGCTGTGCTGTCTGAACAACTACCGCTGGTATGAGTGCCTGGTATTTGGGCTGGGCAGCGGACTGGGCTACCTGCTGGCGGTGCGGCTGCATATTGTCTTTGCCGACCGGTTGAAATATACCCGCCTGCCCTTTTTCCTGCGCGGGCTGCCCATTCGGCTGATCGGTGCGGGGATGATCTCGATGGCGCTGTTCGGGCTGCTGGGGCATTCGCTGGCGGCGTAAAGGCCATGACTGTAAGGAGTAGAGAAGGATGAAGGAATACAAGGTAAAACGCTACGGACGGGACCGCAGGCACCAAAAAACAGCCGCGACGCTGAAAACGGTGCTGATGGTGCTGCTGATCGCCGGGGCCTGCGCCGCCGGGTGGTTTTTGTATGATCCCATCAGCGCGTGGCTGACCGAAAAGGCCGAGGAGCGCCAGCAGCGTCAGGAACAGCAGCGCCAGGAGGAGCAGAACCAAAATCAGCCGGGGAATCCCGAAAATCCGGGAACCACCGACGAGCCCACCGCGGAGCAGACCGCCCTGCCGGAGAGCTGCGCGGTGCTGGATACGGCGGTGCTGTATGACATGGCGGCGCTGGAGAACCGGCTTTCGGCCCTGGCGGCCAAGGGCTATACCGGAGCGGTATTTACCCTGAAGGATGAGGACGGCCTGGTGCTGTACCAAAGTGCGCTGGAGGATGTGACCGGCAATACGGCCCAGACCGCCCAGCGGTACGACCTCCCGGCGGTTATAGCCAAGATAAAGGCGGCGGGGCTGACCCCCGTGGGCCGACTGTGGGCCTTTGACGACCACACCGCCGGGCGCAAGCTGACCGACGCGACGGTAAAATACAACTATACCGAGACCAACTGGATCCACAACGATAAGGAGGCCGGCGGCCACACATGGCTCAATCCCATGAGCGAGCGGGCGCAGGGGTATATCCTAAGTCTGCTGGGCGAGACCGCAGATAACGGCCTGGAGGTGCTGATCCTGGAGGGGGTGCAGTTCCCCACCGGGTATTCGCTGAATCTGGCCACCTACGCCGAAAAGGGCGTGACGGTGGATAAATCCAAGGTGCTGGCGGACTTTACCGCCAAGGCGGCAGCCGCCATGAAGGCCCGGAATGTGAGCCTGTGGACGGCGCTGTGGCTGGGGGATCTTTCCGGCGAGAGCGTGCGGCTGGGCGGCAGCCCGCTGACTGTGATGGCCTCGGCGGAGAATTGCCTGATCAAGGCGGCGCCGGAGCAGTTTGCCACCCGCAAGGCCCCGCTGGAGGAGAGCATCTATACCGTGATGCATCCGTGGTGGTCCTCCCTTTCCAAAAAGCTGCCGGCCGGGGTAACGCTGGCCGCGGAGGTGCAGGACTATGCCCCCGCGGCGGACCTGTGGCAGGGCAGCGGCTGGGGCGAGACCCAGCGGGCGGAGCAGATCCGGGCGGCGCAGGAAGCCGGCGCGGTGAGCATCCTGCTGGAGCAGACAAGATAATAAAGCAGGGCCGTTTCGCTCCGGGTGGGGCGGGACGGCCCCTTTGCAGGGATTGGCGCCAGGGGCGGGCGGGGCCGCAGGCCCGGCGGCGCGCAGCGCCGCCGCAGCAGTCGCAGACTGCTGAAACCGCCCGGAGGGCGGTTTGGCCTGCGGCCCCGGCCGGCCCCCTGCACAAACCGGCGCAGACAGCAAAAAAGAAAAGCCCTGCATTCGCAGAGCCTTTCCCAACCAAAATAATTTTTATCCGTCAGTCTTTTTAGGAGACCGGAAAGCTGTTCAAAGGGCGGTGGTGGAGACACCGTGCTCCCTTTTTCTGTCTTTATTATATGCCGCCTGGGGGCAGAATTCCGCCTTTTTAATTGAAAATTGGGTTACGATTTGGTGACGGGGAACGGCAGCTGATTGCAAAATGCTTTCAATCAGCTGATATAATCCTCAATGAGCCGGGTCAGCGTTTCATAATCGGGGGCGGAGATGCCCTCAGTCAGCCGCTCCTGGTCGGCCTGGGGCAGCAGACGGGTATAAACATCGAAGATCATCTCCGGGGTGTTGCTCTCCTCCCGGAAGATGGCCAGCCGGCCTTCATAATCACGCAGAAGGTAGCCCGCGGGGCTTTGCGGCTCCTCCGGTTCATCGGGGAGGGGATTTTCGACCGGCTGCGCGGGGGAGATGGGCTCCTCCTGCGGCTGGGGTTCCGGCTGCGGCTGCGGGGTGCTCCCGCGGGAAAGAAACGCCAGCACCAGCCCCAGCAGCAGGGCGGCAATGGCCACGGCTAAAGAGAGTACGATCCTGCGGGGCATGGAAATGCCTCCTTTCCTGCCTTTTATTTAGTGGCAGTATGGGCATTTTTTGGCGGAATAGTCAGAAGCGGGCGGAAATTCAAAAAATAGTAACACATAGCGGCCAAAGTGTGCTATAATAACATCGTATATGTGCATAGAGCCGCATGGCGGTTTTTGTGCAGATTTTCCTCTCCCCCGCAAAATGAAGGAGGTAGCAGCTTGAGCTTTAAGGAAAAATGGAACCGGATGAACCGCAAGGCGGACCAGGCTATTAAAAATGCCAAGGCCCGCAAGACGGCGCAGCCGGATACCGATAACACCGGCCGAAAGGAGAAAAAGCCCGGCGGCCATAAGGTGCTGCGGGCCATCGCAGCGGTATGCCTGGTGGGCATTATGCTGATGTGCGTGGCCGGGTGCGTCCTGACGGTATGGGCCTTTGATACCCTGAATACCGACCAGCAGATGCTGGACCTGAGCATGCAGAAGGCCAAGTACACCACCATCTTTTATGCGGATGATGGTGTGACCGAGCTGGCGCGCGCCTACGACCCCGAAGCGGGCAACCGCATCTGGGTGGACTACGACCAGATGCCGAAGTGCCTGCTGGATGCCACCGTGGCGGTGGAGGACAAGCGCTTTTGGGAGCACAACGGCGTGGACTTCCTCACCACCTCCAAGGCGGGCCTCAGCGCCATTTTGCAGAAGATCGGTCTGACCGGCTTCTACGGCGGGGCCACCCCCGGCGCTTCCACCATCACCCAGCAGGTGGTGCGTAATATCACCAATGACCGTGCCGTGGATGGCGCGGCGGGCTGGGCGCGTAAGCTGCGTGAGATCTTCCGGGCGCTGAATGTGGAAAAATACTACACCAAGTCGCAGATCATTGAGACCTACCTGAACCTGGCCAGCTTTTCGCAGAACTGCTCCGGCATTCAGGCGGCTGCCAATGTGTTCTTCAATAAGGATGTCAGCGAGCTGACCGTGGCGGAGTGCGCCACCATCGTGGGCACCACCAAAAATCCCTACGCCTATGATCCCTTTACCCACTGGGAGGAAAACCAGGAGCGCAAGGAGTATATCCTGGGGCTGATGCTGGAGCAGGGCAAGCTGACCAAGGAAGAGTATAACGCCGCTATGGCGCAGGACATCGTGCTGGCCACCGGCACCAACAGCAATGCCACCATCCAGACCTGGTTTGTGGACTATGTGACCGATGAGGTGTGCCGTGACCTGGCCGAAAAGCAGGGCATTACCGAGGCAGAGGCGTACCAGAACCTCATCGGCGGCGGCTACCGCATTTACACCACCTGCGAGGAGCGGGTACAGGAGATCCTGGAGGACTACTATTCCAGTCCCGATAACTTCCCGCCTGTGAATAACGAGGAATATCCCCAGTCGGCTTTTGTCATCACTGATACCAACGGCGCCCTGAAGGGCATTGTGGGCGGCAACCGCGGCAAGGAGGGCAACCGCATCTGGAACCGGGCCAGTGATACTACCCGTCAGATCGGCTCCACCATCAAGCCCATCACCTCCTATGTGCTGGGCATTGAAAAAGACCTCATCACCTATTCCACCGTCATCGAGGACCGGCAGGTCGTCATCAACCCCGATGAGGTGAGCTACAGCCAGCCGCTGTGGGTGCCCAAGAACGAGTATAACAGCTTCAAGGGCTTTGTGACGGTGCGTACTGCCCTCATTCGCTCCATCAATACCGTGGCGGTGCAGATCACCCAGAAGCTGGGCACCACCACCAGCTACGATTTCCTCAAGTATTCGCTGAACGTGGATACCCTGACCGCCGGGGACAACAGCTACAGCCCCATGGCGCTGGGCTCCCTTTCCAAGGGCATGACGCTGGTGAAGCTGGCGGGCGCCTATCAGATGTTCGGCAACGGCGGCGTGCGCACCGAGCCGTACAGCTACACCCGTGTGGAGGATACCTACGGCAATGTGATCCTGGAGAAGAACACCGTTCCGGTCCGGGTCATCAGCGCTGAGACCGCCACCGTGATGAACCGCCTGCTGCAGGAGGTCACCGGGTGGGAGGGCACCGGCGCTGCCGCCAACCTCGGTGGGATGAACATCCCCGTGGCGGGCAAGACCGGTACCACCGACGACAGCGTGGACCAGTGGTTTGTGGGTGTTACCCCATACTATGTGGGTGTGTGCTGGCTGGGTTACGATTCCCGCTATAAGACCGATGAGGCGGGGAACATCCAGTATAATAAATACGGCGTGGCTATCCCCAATTCCATCCGCTATTCCAGCTACCCGCCCCCGAAGATCTGGAAGGCCATAATGAGCCAGGTGCATGAGGGGGCCAGCGGGCAGAGCTTTGAGACCAGCAACAATGTGACCAGCTACCAGTACTGCAAGCTGACCGGTATGCTGGCCGGGCCAGGCTGCTCCGATACCGCCACCGGCTGGTATAAGAATTCCAATATCCCGCAGGTGTGCAGCTACCATAACTACGGCAGCAGCTACGGCGTGCCGCTGGTGGGCATGACCGCCGCCGAATGCGGGGTGGAATATGCCGACTGGTACCTGAATGTAGCGTGGTCGCTGATCCAGCAGTACAGGGCGCAGGGGCAGACGCTTTCGGTGAAGGACGCCATAGAGATGGCGAAGAACGGCACCGTGGCTTACAATGAGCCGGCCTATGGCCCGTTTGAGAGTATCTTTGCGGGGATGCCGTAACCGAATAAAAAATAATTCCTCCGTCGGATCGTGGTGATCCGGCGGAGGATTTTTTTGTGGGGGAGTTAGGAAGGGGATGGTGCAGGGGGAGGGCCCGCAGGGCCGCCCCGGGTCCCTGCGGCCGGCAGGGGCGCAAAAGGCCCCCGGCGGAGCCGGGGGCAGGGGGATCATTCGCCGTCCTCGCCGATGAACTCCCGGATGAGGGAGCCCTGCGGGATGAGCTCGGCGCCGATGGGGAAGAAGTGGCGGTAGCTTTTCAGCAGGCGCTCCACCGTCTCACGGTTCTCGCCGGCGTCCTCGATCTGCTCCAGCAGACCGGTAATGACAGCGGCGTACAAAAACGGCTCATAGTCGTGGCTGGTATTGACGAAGACATCAGCGGTGCCGCTGCTGGGCTTCATGTACAGCAGCTCGCCGCGCAGCACATCCTTCCACATTTGCATGGTGCCCAGCGGTGGGGTGCCGCGGTGCAGGTTATCCCGGATGATGCGGCGGGTCAGGCGAAGGTCGCGGGCATCCAGCAGGGTGTGGCCATCCTGATCCACATAGCTGGTATTGGGGTGGATGTAGATGCCGAAATTGCTGCTGGCCAGGCCCTGACGCAGCTGCGGCTGCAGGGCATGGATACCCTCGAAGATGAGGATGGTGTTTTCATCGTACTCCATGGGGCGGGAGAGGGGGGAGCGCTTGCCGGCGGTAAAATCGAAGATGGGGAATTCGGCGTGGCCCTCCCGCATCAGGGTATTGACACTGGTAGAAAAGCATTCCAAATCCAAGCCTTCGATGGATTCAAAATTCTTGGTGCCGTCCTCCCACAGGGGCATCACATCCCGGTTACGGTAAAAATCATCCAGCGAGATACGCACCGCCCGCCGTCCCAGGGCGGAAAGATCGGAGACGAGAAGATTGGCGGTGGTGGTTTTGCCGGAGGAGGAGGGGCCGCACAGCAGCACGATGTGACTGCCGCTGGCCGCTACTTTTTCGGTCATGCCGCGCAGCTGGTCACGGAAGCGGCTCTCGGCACGGTCGACAAAGACCTGCGGATTTTCAAAGACGGCGCGGGAAAGCTCGCTGATCTCGCTGGTATCGCGGCGGTTGATATCGGTCATGGGGGTGGCTCCTTTCGGGGTGGGAGGATAGATGCAGGGGGCAGGGTGGGGGCCCGCAGGGCCGGCGGCGCAGCCGCCGGGGACGGGCGAAGCCCGTCGCACCGCGGAGCGGTGCCCTGCGGGCCCCATAAGCAGGCTCTAAGCTATATTATACTATACCGGCTGCAAAAATGCAGCACTCACTTTGCGTTATTTGCGGCGGTGCAGCAGACCGTAGAGGGAAAGCAGCAAAAAGACAACCAGATCCACCAGGACGACGCTGGCACCGGTGGGGGTGGAAAGCAGGAAAGAGGCCAGTACCCCCACCCAGAAGCAGACCACCGAAAGCACGGCCGCCCCGACCGTTACACCGAGGAAGCTGCGGCTGATGCGCATGGCCGAAAGGGCCGGGAAGATGATAAGACTGGAGATGAGCAGGGTACCCATCAGGCGCATGCCGATGACAATGGTAACGGCAGTGAGCAGGGCCAGTACCATATTGTAGAGATTGGCGCGGATGCCGGTGGCGCGTGCAAAGGTCTCATCGAAGGTGACGGCAAAGATGCGGTGGTACAGCAGCAGGAACAGCAGCAAAACAGCCAGCGAAAGCAGGACAGCCAGCTTTACATCGGCGGCGGTCATGGTAAGGATGCTGCCGAAGAGGTAGTTCATTACATCCACATTGCTGCCGCTGCTGAGGGAGGTAGCCACCACGCCAATGGCCAGCGCTCCGCTGGAAACCAGCGCAATGGCACTATCCCCGGCCAGACGGCTGCCGCGGCTGAGACGCAGCAGGAAAAACGCGGCCAGGATAACGACCGGCAAGGCAACGGCTAATGGGGCAGCCCCCAGCGCCATTGCCACGGCCATGGCGCCAAAGCCTACATGGGAAAGCCCATCGCCGATCATGGAATAGCGCTTGAGGACCAGGCTGACCCCTAAGAGCGCCGAGCAGAGCGCCACCAGTGTACCGGCGATGAGCGCCCGCTGGATAAAGGGATAGGAAAACAGGCTGGAAAGGAGATCATGCATTGAGGTCACCTCCCATCAGACGGCGGTAGAGGGGGCTTTGGCGGTACTCCTCCGCTGTGCCGTCAAAATGCTCCGCCCCCAGGTGCAGGATGCGGCTGGCGTGGCGCAGGGCCTCCGGGACATCATGGGTGACCATGATGACGGTGACGCCCTGCTCGTGGTTCAGCTTGTCCACCACATCGTACAGCTCATTGGTGACGGTGGGGTCCAGCCCGGTAAAGGGCTCATCCATAAGCAGCAGGCGGCCGGCGGCGCACAGGGCCCGTGCCAGCAGCACCCGCTGCTGCTGCCCGCCGGAAAGCTCCCGGTAGCAGCGGTTTGCCAGGTCCTCCGCGCCCAGCAGGCGCAATTTGGCAAAGGCTGTTTCGCGGTCGGCGCGGGTGTAAAAAGGGGCAAAGCCCTTTGCCGCCAGCAGACCGCTGAGGACGACCTCCATGACCGAGGCGGGGAAATCCCGCTGGATGGGGGTCTGCTGGGGCAGATAACCAATCTCCTTAGGCGGCAGGTGGAAGTGAATATGCCCGCCGGTGGGGCGGATCAGTCCCAGGATGCCTTTGAGCAGGGTGGATTTGCCCGCACCGTTTTCGCCCACGATGGCAAGGTAATCCCCCTCTTGAACCGAAAGCTCCAGATGGGAGAGGACGCATTTGCCCTCGTACCCCAGCGAAAGATCGCAGCATTGAATCAGGGTCATGGATGGGCCTCCTTTTGGGCACAGGCAGTGCATACCCCATACAGAATGGTATTTTTATAATCCAGCAAAAAGCCGTGGTGCTCCCGGATGTGTTCCGAGAGTGCCTCCAGTTGGCTGCAATCCAAGTGGAACAGCCGCCCGCAGCACTCGCACACCATGTGGGGGTGCAGGTGGCAGTCGTGGTGGTCGCCGACATATTGGTAGCAGGCGGCCGCACCCTCCGCGGGGGAGAAGCGACGCAGCTGCCCGGCGGCCGTCAGGCGCTCCAGGTGGCGGTAAACGGTGGCCTTGCTGACCCTTTGCTCCCGCAGGATGGCACAAAGGGCCTCGGCGGTGACGGGGCCGGCAAGATTCTGCATGGTTTGCAGAATCAAAGCGCCCTGGCGGGTTTGATAGCTTTCTTTCATGGAGGTTCCCCCTATCGGAGAATTTAAATTTGAAACTTATTCTCAAATTAGTGCTATTGTAATGCAGGGGGAGGGATTTGTCAAGCACCGAAAAAGAGGAGCCGGGCGGCTCCTCTTTTGGAGAGGGATTCAGTTTAGAACAGGATTGGGAAGAGCTCGGAGAGCGCCAGCCCCGCCACGAAGGAGAGCAGATTGGCAGAGAGGGCGTAAAGGGCGGCATGGCGGCGCACGGCAGGGTCCTTGCGGTCGGTGCCGGGCAGCAGGTAGGCATAGGCGGCAGCCTCAATGCCGGTGACGGCCAGCTCCAGCAGGATGTACCAGAAGATGATGGCCCCGCGGCTGGTCTCCCGGGCGCCCCAGTACAGCAGGGCGACATTCAGCAGGCACTGGGTGATGAGATTGACAAGACCGATGAAGAGCAGCTGGCTGCCCTTGCGGTACTTCCAGCCCCAGGCCAGGGCCAGTTCAATGACGAGGGTGATGCCCAGCCGCCCGAAGAAACCGACGATCTGCTGATGCGTGCCGTCGGCTTTATCCAGGGTGATCTCCCCGGCGGGGGAGGGAATGGGGTCGCCGTCGGGGCCGGTGAGGGTCAGTGCGGCGATCTCGGCGGGGGATTTGCCGCCCAGATCCAGACGGTAGATGCTATCGAAGGCGTAGCGCTCGGTGACGGTACTGCAAAGGAAGGTATCGCTTTCGGGGAAGTAGAGCAGCAGCTTAAAGCGCTCCGGAGGGAAATAGCGCCATCCGGCTTCGTCATCGCCGTGGCACTGCTCGAACAGATCCTCGAGGAAATAGTAGCCGTCGGGGTCCTTGTAGTCCACGAATTTCTGCCATGCGGGATAGGCGGGGTCCTGCTCGCCCTGCTCCAGTACATAACCGGGGATCTCGCTTCCCGGCTGATGGACCCGGTGGGGGCCATAGGCATCCACCTCGGCCAGCATGGTGACATAGTAATCCTCATCGGGCATACCGGTAAAGGTGAAGCTGGCGCTGGGCTTGGGACCGGTATCCGCCATGGCGATGCAGCACAGCACTGTGGCCGCAATGAGAAAGGCCAGTAGGGAACGCAGTGATTTCTTCATGGATGTTCTCCTTTCTTTTTTGCCGCCCGAAAGGGAAACGGCAGCCCGCGGTTTTTCCGGCCGGCGGGGTCGGCTCTTTTCGGGCACTTTGCTGTCGGGGGCCTTCCCCTGCAAGAGAAAGCCCGGCATCATCATTATAACAGGGGCGGGAAAAGCAGTAGAACAAGGTTCTGTAAATAAAGTGCGGCATTTCTGTGAATTCCCTGCAAGGATTGCAAGAAAAGATAGAGATGCCGCAAATTATTTTATTTTTTTAGCCGGTTACCAGCCCATTGATGCCATGCTTGGCATTCACGGCCTTGGCCTTTTCGATATTGGCAAGGTGCTGCTGATAGGTGACGGCGTAGTAGTGGGTGTATTCCACATCGGTGACAAAGAAATAATAGGGGGTGTCATTGGGGTGCAGGGAGGCATCGAAGGCATCGAGGCCCGCATTGGCGATGGCGCCGATGGGCAGACCGTTGCGGTCATAGGTATCGTAGGCATCCAGCACCGCCTGTGGCACATTGTCATTGTAGTAGGGCTCCACATAGTCCCAGATGAAATTATTGGTGGTGCAGCTTTGCAGCATGGGGTATTCGCTGGCATTGGAAAGGCGGTTGTGGAATACCGAGGAAACATTGTACATCTCCTCCACGCTGGCGCTTTCCTTCTGCACGATGGAGGCGAAGATGACCCATTCCTCCAGGGTAAAGCCGCTGTCCTTCAGAGCCGTTTTGTTTTCCTCGGTCAGCACCTTTTTCTCGAACTCCCGCAGCTGGGTGGTGACGATATCCCGTGCGGTGGCGTCGGGGAAGAAGGAGTAGGTTTCCGGATAGAGGAAGCCCTCCAGCACCGTCAGCTTATTTTCATCGGTGCTGATATCCTTCATCCAGTCAAAGTCATAATCGAGGGCGTTGGCCGCCTCCAGATACTCCGCCTCGGTGCAAAGTCCGGCCGCCTCCGCCGCCTTTGCCATCTGGAAGGAGTTCCAGCCCTCCGGCAGGGTGAGGGTCACCGTTTCCCGGTAGCTGACAGTGGAGCAGAGGGCATCGATGAGCTCCTGATAGCTGCTGCCCTTTTCCAGAATGAAGTCGCCGTACTGGTACCGGCCGTCCCCACCATGGGTGCGGCTGTACAGCTTAAAGAGGGTGGTATTGCCGATCAGGCCGGCGTCCTTCAGCTCTTGGGCGATGGCGGAGGTACCGCTGCCCTGCGCAATGGAAACGGTAACGGTCTCGCCGGTCTTTTTACCGCCGTTTATCTCGCCCGTCACCGTGATGACCCCCACCGCAATGAGCAGCAGGAGGAGCAGCAGGATGACGAACCCGATCCGGCGTTTTTTGTATTTATTACTGGCCATAGCGTAAGCTCCTGTCTTTTTATAGGATAAAATGCAGAATAGTTCTTTTATTATACCCGCAATCGGGGCAAAAATCAACCGCGGGCATAGGATGGCGGGAGGTGATCCATTGTGCTGAAGGAAATTTTATGGCTGTTGGCAGGATATTTGGCAATCATCGGGCTGGTGCGGGTGGTGGCGGTGCTGGTGGATCTGATCGCCCCGCCCAAAGCGCCACAGGGCTGCCGACTGTACCTGCGGGTGCCGGAGGACGCCGACTATACCGAAAGCAGCTTGATAGGCTGCTGCCGCCTGCTGCACCGCGGAGAAACGGGCGGGCTGCCCTGCACCGTGCTGCTGCCGCTGGAGGCAGAGGCGCGGGAGATCTGCCGGCAGTACTGCCGGGACCGGAATATTGATACTTTGGATTTGCCCCAGGCAGAAAAATGGTGTATGATAAAGGATAATGATTGATAAGCGCAGGGATGCTTTTTGGCGGGGAAAACCGGATGATGGCAAGAAGGCGCCCGCAGGCAGGCTTATGCCCGGCGCAGACGGGCTGATGCCTGTCAAGGGGCGGCGACGCAGCCAGCGCCGATTTTAGCCGCCAAAAGCGGATTTGCGCATACCAAAAGGAAAGGACGGTGAGCCGCAAAGCAATGGAACAGGAGCTGGAAAAGATCTCCGGGACGGTGGAGGATGTGACCTACCACAACGAAGAAAGCGGCTTTACCGTGCTGCTGGTGGATGTGGACGGTGACCCTGTGACAGTGGTGGGCGAGGTGCCGGAGATCGCCGAGGGGGAAGAAATTACCGCGACCGGCAGCTACAAGGTACACGGCACCTACGGGGTGCAGTTCCGCGCGGAGCTTATAGAGCGCACCCTGCCCGCCACCGCCGGGGCCATCCGCAAGTACTTGTCCTCCGGGGCGGTAAAGGGTCTGGGCCCCGCGCTGGCGGGGCGCATCGTGGCACGCTTCGGTGATGATACCCTCACCATCATAGAAAAGGAACCGGAACGGCTGACTGAGGTGCGGGGCATCTCGGCTGAAAAGGCCCGAAAAATAGGGGAGGAATACCAGCGGCAGTTCGGCATCCGCAGTGTGATGAGCCTGCTGGCTTCGCTGGGGCTGCCGGCCGCGACGGCGATAAAGGCCTGGCGGCGCTGGGGCGCCAATACCGCCGATGTGCTGAAAAGTGACCCTTACGCTCTCTGCTGCGAGGAGATCGGGGTGGAATTTGAGGAGGCGGACCGCATGGCGGCGCACTTTGGTGTGGCGGGGGAAGACCCCTGCCGCCTGGGGGCGGGCTTGCAGTACATCCTGCGGGTCAATAGCCGCAGCGGCCACACCTGTCTGCCCAAAGGAAAGCTGCTTTCTCTTGCCACGGAATTTTTGCAGGCGGCGCCGGATGGACTGGAGAATACCCTGGCAACACTGATAGAAGACAACACCCTGGCGGCCTATGCCGTGGGGGAGAAGGAATACATCTACCTGCAGCCGCTGTACCGGGCGGAAAGCTATGTGGCCAGCCGGGTGTGCATTGCGCTGCAATTACAGCCGCCCCGGCTGGAGCCAATGGAGGACGAGCTGGACGAGCTGGAGCAGGCACAGGGCATTACCTACGACCCGGTGCAGCGCCGCGCCATTGCCGAAGCGGTGCAGAGCCGTCTGTTTATCCTGACCGGCGGCCCCGGCACCGGCAAGACCACCACTCTGCGGGGCATCCTGGCGCTGCTGGAGCAGCGGGGCGAAAAGGTGGCGCTGGCGGCTCCCACCGGCCGTGCCGCCAAGCGCATGGCGGAGATCACCGGGCGGGAGGCCAGTACCATCCACCGGCTGCTGGAGGTGGAGCCAAAAACCGAGGTGCTGACCTTTAAGCGCGGGGAAAAGAACCCCCTGCCCGCCGATGCGGTCATCGTGGATGAAATGTCGATGGTGGATACCCTGCTGATGGAGCACCTGCTGCGCGGGATGCGGCTGGGCGCCCGGCTTATTATGGTGGGGGACAGCGACCAACTGCCTTCCGTTTCCGCCGGCAATGTTCTGCGGGATCTTATCCAAAGCGGGCTGGTGCCCTGTATTCATCTGGAGCGGGTATTCCGCCAGGCGGCGGAAAGTCTGATCGTTACCAACGCTCACGCCATTGTACGGGGCGAGATGCCGGACCTTGGCTGCCGCACAGGGGATTTCTTCTTCTTGGAGCAGCCGGATGCCTTTGCCCAGCAGCGGCTGGTGGTGGATCTTGTCAGCCGCCGCCTGCCAAAAAGCTATGGATACGATCCGCTGCGGGATATCCAGGTCATTACCCCGGCCAAGCAGGGCCCGCTGGGCACCCGGGAATTGAATCGTCTTTTGCAAGGAAAACTGAATCCGCCCGAACGCGGCAAAGGCGAAGCCACCCTGATGGGCCGCACACTGCGGGAGGGCGATAAGGTGATGCAGATCCGCAATAACTACGATATCATATGGCAGCAGCCGGATGGTACCGCCGGGACCGGTATTTTTAATGGAGATATGGGCATTATTGAGATGCTGGACCCCGGCAGTAAGACCATTCAGGTACGGTTTGAGGAAAAGCTGGCGACCTATTCCTTTGAGAACCAGGACCAGCTGGAGCACGCCTATGCCGTGACGGTGCATAAAAGCCAAGGCAGCGAATTTGAGGCTGTGGTGATGCCGCTGGAGCGCCGCCACCCCAAGCTGCATTACCGCAATTTGCTGTATACCGCCGTAACAAGGGCGAGAAAGCTGCTTATTATGACCGGACAAAAGGAAACGGTGTATGCCATGGTGCAGAATAACCGCCGCACCCTGCGCTATACCAATCAAAAAGAGATGCTGCAGGAGATGTGCGATGAGTGACCATGTGACGCTGCGGGAAATAGTGACCAACCTGCTGTACCCGCCGCGGTGCCTGCTGTGCGGGACGCTGTGCGGCTGGGAGGAACTGCTGTGTAAGAGCTGCCAGAAGCAACAGCCGCAGGCAGGGGAATTTTTCTGGGAGCCGGAGGTATTCGGCTGCCGGGGAATACTATGGTGCGCCCGGTATGAGGGGGCCTTTCGCGCCGGGATGGAGCAGCTGAAATTTGAGGGCGTGCGGGAAAGCCTGCCGCTTTTTGGCGGGATGCTGACGGAAGCGGTGCGGCAAAGCGGCCTGCTGCAGCGGCTGACGGCTGTGACCTATGTGCCCATGCCGCCGGAGAGGGAACGCCACCGGGGGTATAATCAATCCAAACTGCTGGCGCAGTACCTGGCCGGAGAGCTGGGACTGCCGCTGCGGGAGGGTGTGCTGGCCCGGGATGGCCGAGCGACCGCCCACGCGGCGGCGGGCCGGGCCGCCCGTATTGCGCTGGCGCAGGAGAGTTACCGGACGGGCAGCCGCCGTCTGCCGCCGGGGGAGCATATCCTGCTCATTGATGATATCATCACCACCGGGGCGACGATAGAAAAATGTGCGGGGCTATTGAAGGCGCAGGGCGCCGGGACGGTGACGGCCGCCGCAGTGCTGCGCACCCCGCGCCCGGAGGAGAAAAAGCCGGCGGAAAAATTGTGAATTTCCTGCGAAATATGCCGCCGCGGCTTTGACATTGCCGGGGGATGATGGTATGATAAACCCATAAACCGAACCAGCGAAGCAAGGGGGATGACAAGTTGTTTGCAAATGATATCGGAATTGACCTGGGTACCGCTACGACCCTGATCTATATAGCCGGAAAAGGCATTGTTCTGCGGGAGCCTTCCATAGTGGCGATGGATGAGCGCAACGGGCAGGTGCTGGCCGTGGGCGATGAAGCCTACACGATGCTGGGCAAGACTGCTTCGGATATCCGGGTGGTGCGCCCCCTGGAGGATGGCGTCATCAGCGACTATGAGGTGACCGAGCAGATGCTCAAGCACTTCTTTGCCAAGGTGAACCCCAGCCGGGTCTTTAAGCCCCGTGTCTGCGTCTGCGTGCCCAGCGCCATCACCGAGGTGGAATCCCGTTCCGTCATCGATACGGTGATGTCCAGCGGTGCCCGCAATGTTTACCTCATTGAGGAGCCGGTCGCAGCGGCCATTGGCGCGGGGATGGATATTACCCGTCCCGGCGGCATCGTGGTGCTGGATATCGGCGGCGGCACCAGCGATATCGCAGTGCTTTCCCTAAACGGCATCGTCTGCAAGAGCTCGGTGAAGATGGCCGGCAACAAGATGAACGCGGCCATTGTGCGGTATGTGCGCAGCACCTATAATGTTCTCATCGGTGATTCCACCGCCGACCGCGTCAAACGGGAGATCGGTACCGTGTGGACCGAGGGCCAGCCTGAAAAGACCGTAGAGGTGAAGGGCCGCAACCTGGTGACCGGCCTGCCGCAGAAGATCACCCTCTCCAGCTACGAGCTGGAGATGCCGCTGCGCATCGAGGTGGAGCGCATCATCACGGCGCTGCAATCGGTGATGGAGCAGACCCCGCCCGAGCTGGTGGCGGATATTGAGAAAAACGGCCTGCTGATGACCGGCGGCGGCGCCATGCTGGATGGTTTGGATAAGCTTATCACCAGCCGGGTGCGCATCCGGGCGCATTTGGCCGAAAATCCCATCGAGGCAGTGGCCATCGGTACCGGCAAGAGCTTTGAGTATCTGGGTAAGCTGTATGATGGCTTTGTCAGCTACACCAATTATTCCAGCCGGTAACCGTTAAATTGAATAAAAATAGGAGACTCTTCCGCAGGGGAGAGTCTTTTTTATAGCCATGAAACAAAAACTACACAAGTATGTACCATTTCTTCTTCTTGATTTTATGAACTTTGACAAGATACAATATATTTGTCCATGGATAGAACATAAGAAAGGCGACTGCAATATGAGGAATGTCACCGATGAATTTGTAAAATTTGCGTTGGAATATGCCGATTATGATAAGATCCCGGCGGAAGTGATCCATGAATCCAAGCGGGTACTGCTGGATGGCCTGGGAAACGCGCTGGGCGGCATTGCTTCCGATAAGGGCAAGATCGGTATAATGTTTGCACGCCGGCAGGGGGGCAACGGTGCGGCCAGCCTGATCGGCGTAGGCGGAAAATCTTCCGCGGCTGTGGCGGCTTTCTGCAATGCGGAGCTGTGGAACGGCCTGGATATGGACCCTGTGCCCCATGTGCCGCCCATCGTGATCCCTGCCATTCTGGCAGTGGCGGAGGAGCGCGGCTCCACCGGCAAGGAGCTGCTGGCGGCACTGTGTGTCGGCCAGGAGATAGCCCGGCGGCTTTCCCGCGTGCTGCTTAGCATTATGACAAAGTCCATTATGAAATACGGCAAGACTCCGGACTTCTTTGGCAACAGCAATGAGCACATCATTGGCGCTGCGGTGGGCTGCGGTATGCTGATGAAGCTGAACGAGAAGCAGATGCGCAATGCCATCGGCATCGCGGCCTATTACTGCTCACTGGGCGTCTGCCGCGACTGGGAATCTACCTCCCCCAAGTCCATGATCAAATATGTGCCGGTTTCCTGGATGGCCCAGGGCGCGGTGCAGGCGGCCGAAATGGCCGAGCTGGGCTATACCGGAAATGAGTATACCCTGGATAGTGAATACGGCTTCCCTCATATTTACTGCCGGGAGCCGGATGTATGGGACCCCGAAAAGGTAGTAGAGAAACTGGGCTCCCGCTGGTTCTTTACCGAGTATCACTATAAACCATACCCTGTGTGCCGCTACCTCCACAGTGTGCTGGATGCCTTTGCGATCCTGCAGGAAAAATACCACTTCTCCCCGGAGCAGATCGAGGCGATCGACTGCCATACCGCGGCCTTTGTGGCGAATCCCGATCAGTATTCCGTGGCTAATCAGGTAGATGTGCAGTTCAGCGGACCTATCGCTATGGCGCTGGAGGCCTTTGGGTATAAGCCCGGCCCGGCCTGGCAGGATAAAATTGCCCTGAATGACCCGCGGCTGCTGGCCTTTGCCAAAAAGGTGACCATGCATGTGGCCCCTGAGTATGCCGAGCTGCGCCGCAAGGATCCCCTGAGCTGGTACGGCCGGGTGGAGGTGACCGTAGGCGGTCAGGTATACACCGAATCGGTGGATTATTCCCGCGGCACCAATAAGGATGGCTACCGCCTGACCGATGAGGAGATCCAGGACCGTTTCCGCCTGGGCGCTAACTGCATCCTGCCCGACTATAAGGCCGAAAAGGTAATAGCCGAAACGGCCCAGCTGGAAAACGCGGCAAACCTGACCGCATTGTTTGAAAATCTCTGCCTTTGATCGAATCATTTGATATACATTCCAATGAAAGGGAGGAAAAATAAATGGCTAACGCAAAAGAAATCAGATCTGTAAAAAATAATATTGGTTTAGCGCTTTTTATCCTGATCCTCGTGGCAATGTTCTTTATCCCCACCTCTGAGACCTTGACTGCGGCGGGCCGCAATTCGCTGGGCCTGCTGCTGGCTACCATCGTCTGTATGCTCACCGGCGGTCTGCCCATCGGCGTACTGTGCATGCTGGTCATTCCGCTTATGTATATCTGCGGCTGTGTGGAAACGCCCGCGGCTGCGCTGGCTGGCTTCCAGAACCAAAGTGCCTTCTTTATGCTGGCAAGCTTTGGCCTGACCTGTGCCGTGACCAGAGTGCCCCTTTCCCGCCGCTTGATGCGCGGCATCATCACCAAAGCGGGCAGAAATGTCAATACTGTTCTGCTGGCCATCATGCTGTGCTGCGGCCTGCTTTCTTCCATCGTTTCCAATATCGCCGCCTGCTCGGCGTTCATCCCGCTGGTGCTGGATTTCCTCAGCATCTATGAAAATGAGGACGAGCGCAAGCGCACCGGCCGCTGCATGCTCATCGCCCTGCCCACCGCTTCCATGATCGGTGGCATGATCACTCCCGCCGGCGGTGCGGTGAATGTCATTGCCATCACCTATCTGGAGAACCTGGCTGGCGTGAATGTCACCTTCCTGGATTGGGTCGCTATCTTTGGGCCTATCGCCATTGTGGCATTTATTGCGGCTTACTTCATCATCCGCGCGGTCTTTAAGCCCGCAGAGCTCACCCAGGATGCCATCCATCATTACCTCAGCAAGCTGGAGATTCCGGAGAAGATCGGCAAGGATGAGATTCGTGTCTGTGTGATCATCGCTGCTATGCTCATCTGCTGGATCCTAGGCACCTGGTTCAGCTTCTTCAATATCATGGTGGTCGCCATGGTAGGTGTTGGCATCATGATGCTGCCCGGCATTGGCGTCTTTGGTTGGAAGGATTTCGTTAAGGAAGTCAACTGGACCGCCTTCTTCATGCTGGGTACCCTCATCGGCCTTACCGGCCTGCTGCGTACCAACGGCGTGGTAAAGTGGCTCACCAGCATTATGGATCTGAGCTCCATTGCCACCTCCGACTTCGTATTTGTCTTTGTTCTGGCGCTCATCGGCTTCCTCATCCTTATTGTCATGCCGGTAGGCCCTACGCTGGTCACTACCCTGGCAGTTCCGCTGGTGGCGGTTGCTGCTGCGGCCAATATGAGCCCTGTTATGCTCATCTGCACTACCGTAATGTGCGCCACCTGCTGCTTCCTGTTCCCCATTGATGTAGTGCCGCTGCTGACCTACGGCTATGGCTACTATGAAATGGCGGATATGCCAAAATCCAATGCAATCATCCAAGTGATCCTTTGCCTGCTTTCGGCAATCTGGCTGCCGGTTATCTGTGGGATGCTGTTCTGAGCAAGAACGACAGATGACAACAGTCCTGGCGGTTGCCGGACGGAGGATTATCTGATAGACTTGATGTATAGCAGGGGGCTTGGCCCCCTGCTGTACAGCGGGGAAAGGATGGGCAGACAATGACATTGCTACAACTACGGTATTTCAAGGCGGTATGCGAATTCCACAGCGTGACCAAGGCGGCGGATGAGCTTTTCATCTCCCGTACAGCCATTTCCCGCTCCATCAATGCGCTGGAGCAGGAATTGGGCATTGTGCTTTTTACACACACCACCACAGGCCTGGAGCTGACGGATGATGGAAAGATCATCTATGAGCGGATCAATGAGGTGCTGGGCCGCATCTGCGCCATCGAGCAGGTAGCCCAACAGTTGGCGGAGGGCCCGAAGCGCCAAATCGTGAATGTCGGCCTGACCCCCTTTACCTCGCAAAGAATTTTCCCGGATTTCTATCAAAAGTTCCACGAAAATTACCCCAATATCACGCTGGCGGCCACCGAGAAAAATAATCTGGAAGCAAGGGCCCTGCTGGCGGAAGGTTCGATCGATGTCATCTTTACAACGGATATCTGCTACGATACCGAAAACTGTGATATTCTGTCACTGGGACGGGCGGAGCAGGTGCTTTATGTTTCCAAGCAAAACCCACTGGCCCAGCGAAAAAGCATCAAAACAGAGGACCTGCGCCTGCTGCCGCTGGCTATGCTCAGCAAATACCTCCAGCGGGAACGGGAGCTTACTTCCCGGCTGGATTCAATAGGCTGCCCGCCTAATATCGTGATGCGGCTTTCCCAAATCAGCGCCCTGCAAAGCATTGTGGAGCGTGACCTGGCCTGTGCAGTGCAGATCCGGGGCAGCTTTTCTTCCCCAAATGTGGTGGGGATCCCCTTTGAACCGACGCTGCCGGTATCGCTGGCGCTGATATGGAATAAGCGCCGGGCGGAGACTTCCGCTGTCAAAACCGTGATCGATTTTGCCAGAGCGTTCTATGAGGAAACGGCGGAGGAACGCTCTTGAAAAAACACAAAAGGAGCAACCAATGGATAAACAATATTACGAAGAGGCCCGCTGGCTGAAGGTCTACGATGGGTGCGAGCTACTCATTATCGGCAGCGGCGCGGCCGGACATTCCGCGGCAATTGCTGCGGCCCGGGCCGGCTGTAGGAATATCATCCTGATGGATCGCTATGGCTATTCCGGCGGCGATGTGACCGGTGGATATGTCATTATGGTTCCGGATCTTTCCTGGTACGATAAACAGTTTGTAAAGGGTCTGCAGGAGGAGTGGTTCCAGCGCATGAAGCACATCCCCGGTGCCGTGCGCGGCCCGGAGGGCGCCCAAATGGGCAGCACCGATCCCCTTCTTTGCGATAGCTGGAAGGCAATCCACGACTGCTGGAGCCGTGGAGAGGATTCCCCTCACCGGCTGGTACGCTCGGTCTATTTTGAACCGAACCAGCTGAAAATTGAACTGGATAAGATGCTGCTGGAGGAGCGGCAGTCTATCCGGGTGCTGTACCACAGTACTGGCGTATGTCCCATTATGGATGGGAACACTGTAAAGGGTGTAGTATTTGAGAGTAAGGAGGGCCGTCAGGCTATCTTTGCCAAGGCGGTTATCGATGCAACCGGCGATGGAGATATCTTCTCCCAAACCGGCGCGCCCTTCGCCAGTTTGGCGGATGCGGAGACCCGTTCCAGCACCACGGCGCTGGTTTGGCGCATCGCGGGCATCAATTGGGATCTCTTTGAGGAATGGAAGCGTACCCGGCCTGAGGCCTTTGCGGCGCTGCGCGGCAGCATCAGCAAGGTCGCCGGATTCCGGGCCATGCCGCTGCCCACCAATTCCAATGAGATGTGCTGGATCAATAACTGGCACGCCGAAAAGGACTGTACCAAGATCAAGGATCAAACCGAGACCGAGATGGCGACCCGCGCCAGTATGCGGGAGGTGTTGGCCTATCTGAAGGAAGCTGTCCCCATGGCGTTCCGCAATGCATATCTTTATGATATTGCGCCGCAGCTGGGTGCCAGGTGCAGCCGCAGGCTGACCGGTGAGTATGTGATGTCCGCGAATGACTGGGCCTTTGCGCATGAGTTTGAGGATGTTATCGCCTGGCACAGCACCATCTGCTCCATCAATGATTGCGGCCCGGTCGAGATCCCCTACCGGGCCATTGTTCCGCAGAAGGTGGAAGGCTTGCTGTGCCCCGGCAGACATATTTCGGCGGATGATGTGGCCATCGACTGGCTGAATCTGATCCCCCAGTGCGTTGGCACTGGCCAGGCCGCTGGCGTAGCCGCGGCGGTGGCGCTTTCTCAGGGCACCAGCCTGCGTGGTGTGGATATCCGGCGAGTTCAGGATATCCTGGTGGAACAGGATGTTCCGCTGCCGAGAAATGAGAAGTTTCTTGCGATCGATAAGGGCTATCAGGAGCTGGTGGAGGAAAAGAATCATGGCCTCTACACCAAGCTGGCCGCTAAGGCTCGTGAAAATGCCAAGCACCTGGAGTCGTTCCATCAGTGGTAAATCAGTGGTGCGGGATTGTCCCACGCCAAAAGCATACCGGGCAGCGGAATGGCTGCCCGGTTTTCTGCGTTTTTTGCCCTTACACCTTCTGCGGTTTTGCCGCTGCGGATGCTGCTTCTGCTATAATTCCAGCAGAAACAGGGGCGCCGCCCGCAGGGCGGTTCGGCGAAGCCGAACCCGGCGGCTGTGCCGCCGAAGCCGTCCGCAGGACGGCTTGCCCTGCGGGCGGCTTGCGAAACCCACCAATTCGCAAAAAACCGCCGCAGCGGCTCACCATAGGCTAAGCTGCTGCAGCGGCGTTTCGTACTCATGCAGATATTGAAGGATGGCGTTGTTATTGTGCAGGATCCCGGCGGCTTCGCACTGTGCATGGAATAGCCGCATCAGCCGGTCGTTGTGGGGACTGGTCACCTCATAACGGTCGCCGTAGGTGCGGCGGTAACGCTCGCTCAGGCCAGGGAACAGCTCATCCAGTCGGGTGTAAAAGTATTCCCGGTTGCCCTCCCGCAGCGTCAGCCCCATGCCAAAGCAGAGGATCCCCCGTACACCGGCTTCTTCACAGCGGTCCAACAGGGTGGAGATATTCTCCTCGGTATCGTTGATAAAAGGCAAAATGGGGGAAAGCCACACCACCGTGGGAATGCCGGCCTTTTGCAGCTCCCGCAGTACCTCACAGCGGCGGGCGGTAGTGCACACATTCGGTTCCAGCTTGCGGCACAGCGTCTCATCAGCTGTGGTCAGGGTCATCTGTACCACGCATTTGGCGTTCTGTTGGATGCGGCTCAGCAGGTCAAGATCCCGCAGGATCAGGTCACTTTTGGTGATAACGGTAAAGCCGCAGCCATAGCGCTCCACCACCTCCATCGCCCGGCGGGTCAGCCTTAGCTCCGCCTCCAGCGGCAGGTAGGGGTCGGTCATGGAGCCGGTCCCCACCATGCAGGGGGCCCGGCGGCGCCGCAGGGCGTCCTCCAGCAGTTCCACGGCGTTCTGCTTTACCTCCACATCCTCAAATGCATGGTCGATGTGATAGCACCGGCTGCGGGAATCACAGTAGATACACCCATGGGTGCAGCCCCGGTACAGGTTTATATTTCCCCCGGCGGAAAGGATCCCCTTAGCCATTACATAGTGCATGCTGCCACTCCTTTATTGTTGTCCCCGCTTTTTCCAGATGATCGCCAGCGCCACCCCACCGATGATAACGATGCCGCCGAGGATACAGAGGATATCAGCAAAGATGATCGGGAACCGGAAGGCGGCGGACATGCCGCCCATACCGCTCATGTTGTCCCAGAAGCCCTGCATGCCCCACGCACTGTTCTGCATGGAAAGAATACTGCCAAAGCCGAAGCGCGCCAGCAGCCCCACCAGCAGGATCCCCAGCCCCTGCGCCGCCACAATATACCCGGCAATATAGCCTTTCTCCCGGAACAGCCGCCCGATATGCCGGGGCAGATGATCCAGCCATTCCGGGGTGGGGGCGGGCTGCCGTACCGTTTCCGCTTCCGTGTAAGGGCGTTCCGGCTCTTCTTTGCCCAGCAGCAGGGTATCGGTGGAAATACCCAGTGCCGCCGCCAGCACGATGATGCGTTCGGCATCGGGGGTGGCTTCGCCGGTCTCCCATTTGCTGATGGCCTGCCGACTGACCCCCAGCCGCTCCGCCAGCCCCTCCTGCGAATAACCCGCTTTTTTACGGTAGTATGCAATACGCTCTCCCAGTGTCATATTTTTCTCCTTTCGGGATAGTGGCTTATCTTGTAATCCTATCATAGAGGAAAATGCGGTGGCAGGCCACCGCTTTTCGTTGGATTTTCCGCAACCGACGGTTGCAAAGGGGCATTACACCTCAAAATCGAAGGCCGAACGCTCGGTCATTACCTCATGCACAAAGTCGGAAGCCGCTACATGCAGCGGATGATTTTTATAGCTCTTCAGCGCCGCCAGGTCGTCAAAATCCGCGGTCAGGCACACATCGTACTGGTGGCTGTTGCAGTCCCGGTCGATGCGCAGCCCATGCAGCCCCTCTATTTTTCCATTGAGTCCCTCCAGCTTTTCCTTCATCTGCCGGGCGTTTTCCTCTTTGTTTTCGTCCTTTAGGCGGTACATTACGATATGCCGTACCATATAAAATCACACTCCTTTATTTTTTCCAGTATACCCGCCGGGCGGTGATACCGTCAAGCCCCGGCGCATACAAATAGCAGAAGAAGCGGCAAAAGGAGGCATGGCCCATGACATGGTGGAAGCGGCTTTTGGTGATGGTGCTGGCGGCAGTACTGCTGATAAGTGCGGTGTGGTGGGGCAGCGGACGCATCATTCCGGCAATGCGCAGACTGTCGGTCTCGCAGGAGGTGCGCCTTCCGGTGCTGATGTACCACGGCGTCCATTCCAATCCTAAAAAGGCAGGGGATTATGTCATTACGCCGCAGGCCTTGGAGGAGGACCTCCTTTATTTACAGCGGCAGGGCTGCACCACCGTGGTGATGAGTGATCTCATCGCCTATGTGCAGCAGGGTACACCTCTGCCGGAAAAGCCGGTGATGATCACCTTTGATGACGGCTACTATAATAATTACCTGAATGCCTACCCGCTGCTGCAAAAATATCAGATGAAAGCCGTCATCTCCATCATCGTGGGGGAGACTGATAAATACAGTGAGCTAGATGAAAATAAGGAAAATTACTCCCACATTACTTGGGATATGATCAACGAAATGATGGAAAGCGGCCTCATTGAGATCCAGAACCACACCTATAATCTGCACAAGACCGGGAATCCCCGCCGCGGCGCCGCCCAGCGCAAGGATGAAACCACTGAACAGTATTTTGCCGCCGTGGGCGCCGATCTGCAAAAAGCCCAGGACCGCATCGAGGAGATGACCGGCTGGCGGCCCAATACCTTTACCTATCCGTTTGGCTCTTACAGCCGCCGCAGCCAGGAATTGCTGGAGCAGCTTGGCTTTGCCGCTTCCCTCGGTGTGGAGGGCAAGCCCTGCTGCCTTACCCGGGATCCCGCCTGTCTCATCCGCATCCCGCGCTATACCCGCACCAGCCAAAAAACCGCCGAGGAGCTGCTCTGCCATTTCTGGGATTGAGCAGAGGGCGCGCGGCTGCGCCGCCCTCCCTCTGTACCGGACTTTCCCATCCGGCACGCGCGTACCCACCCGGATTTCCACCCCTTGAAAAACCCTCCTTTTGGTGTATAATATAGGGCAGTAAATCCAAAGGAGGATACCGCCTTGCCAAAAGAGATCGTCGGTATCGGCGCGGCCAATGTGGATATCATGGGCGAAAGCGCCGCCAGACTGGTGATGGAGGACAGCAACCCCGGCACCCTTTCGGTTTCCGTGGGGGGCGTCACCCGCAATGTCTGTGAGAATACGGCCCGATTGGGGCTGCCTACCCGCCTTATCACCACGGTGGGGGAGGACATGTACGGCGAAAAGATCCGCTCCTGGTGCCGGGAATGCGGCATCGCCACCGATAGCTTTATCACCCTGCCCGGGAAAAACAGCTCGTCCTATGTTTCCATCCACCGCAGCGATGGCGAAATGGCCGTCGCCCTCAGCGATATGCGCATTCTGCAGGAGCTGACCCCTGCCCGGCTGGAACCCATGCGGGACAAGCTCTCAGCGGCGGCTGCTATCGTGGTGGATGGCTGCCTGCCGCAGGAAACGCTGCGCTATATTATCCGCACCTTCGGGGGCAGTGTCCCCATCTTCGCCGATCCCGTTTCTACCGCCTACGCCCGCCGGATGCGTCCGGTGCTGCGGGGCATCGATACCCTGAAGCCCAACCGTTTGGAGGCCGAGATTCTTTCCGGCCGTTCTATCCGCTGCGAGGCGGACTACTTCCGGGCAGCGGAGGGCATTTTGGCGCAGGGGGTGCGCCGGGTTATCATCAGCGCCGGTTCCCGGGGCTGCTACTATGCCGATAACATGGGCCAGCGGCTGTGGAGCCGTACCCGTCCCCTGCAGCAGGTGGAAAACGCCACCGGCGCGGGCGATAGCTTCATGGCGGGGCTGCTGTACAGCGCGGCGCAGCGCTACTGGCTGGGGGATACCATGGACTTTGCCATGGGTGCGGCGCTGGCGGCTTTGCAGGCCCGCACCACCATCAATCCAGCGATCAGTCCGGAGCTCATTTGGCAGCTGGTGCGGGAGCAGAAGCGCCCCCGTACCCCGGTGATCCCCACCGGTCTTACAGGGAAATAATGCCGCAAGATAGTTCTTTTGTGATGAATCCGGCGGCAAAATAGTAGGCTCTTTGGCGGTATGTGTAAAAAGCATGCCGCTTTTCTTTGCAATTTTGGCGATTTGCTGCTTGCATAAACTGTACTAAAATGGTATAGTATAAACATTCAGGAATAAGTGCAATACATTTCCGGAATAAACTCTTGTTAAACTCTTGACAACTTGTGAGAAGTAGAATACAATAAGCATGACAAAAAAGGCTTGGCCTGTGCACAGTCCACAAGTCTTGTGAAAAATGTGTCCAAGACGGCATAAAGCACAGCAAAAGCCCGAACCAATAAGAGAAAATGAACTGGGAGGTAACGAAATTATGCGTAACGAATGGAAAGAATTCAAAGGCGGCCGTTGGGAAACCGAGATCGATGTTCGTGACTTTATCATGAACAACTACACCCCCTACGATGGTGATGACAGCTTTCTGAAGGGTCCTACCGCCGATACCACCGCCCTGTGGAACGAAGTGCTGGAGCTCTCCAAGAAGGAACGCGAGGCCGGCGGCGTACTGGACATGGATACCAAGGTCGTTTCCACCATCCTCAGCCACGGCCCCGGTTACCTGGATAAGGACAAGGAGACCATCGTCGGCTTCCAGACCGATAAGCCCTTTAAGCGCGCCCTCATGCCCTACGGCGGCATCCGCATGGCCAAGCAGGCCTGCGAGGATAACGGCTATCACCTGGACCCTGAGGTGGAGGAGTTCTTCACCACCCACCGCAAGACCCACAATGCCGGCGTGTTTGATGCCTACACTCCCGAGATGCGCGCCTGCCGCAGCAGCCATGTCATCACCGGCCTGCCCGATGCCTACGGCCGCGGCCGCATCATCGGCGACTATCGCCGCGTGGCACTGTACGGCGTAGACCGCCTCATCGAGGATAAGGAATTCCAGAAAGCCACCACCCCCAGCGTTATGCTGGCCGATGTTATCCGTGACCGTGAGGAGCTCTCCGAGCAGATTCGTGCCCTGAAGGAGCTCAAGGCGATGGCCGGCATCTACGGCTGCGATATTTCCAAGCCCGCTTCCAATGTACAGGAGGCCATCCAGGCCGTCTATTTTGCCTATCTCGCCGCTGTCAAGCAGCAGAACGGCGCCGCCATGAGCCTGGGCCGCACCTCCACCTTCCTGGATATCTATGCCGAGCGTGACCTGCGCAACGGCGTATTCACCGAAGAGCAGATCCAGGAGTTTGTGGACCACTTTGTTATGAAGCTGCGTCTGGTCAAGTTTGCCCGTACCCCCGATTACAATAACATCTTCGCCGGCGATCCCACCTGGGTCACCGAAAGCCTGGGCGGTATGAGCACCGATGGCCGTCACATGGTCACCAAGATGAGCTACCGCTATCTGCACACCCTGGATAACCTGGGTGCTTCCCCTGAGCCCAACCTCACCGTTCTGTGGAGCCACAACCTGCCCGCCAACTGGAAGAAGTATTGTGCCGAGATCTCCATTAAGCACTCTGCCATCCAGTACGAGAACGATGATGTCATGCGTCCCGTTCACGGCGATGACTACGGCATTGCCTGCTGCGTATCCTCCATGCGTATCGGCAAGGAGATGCAGTTCTTCGGCGCCCGCGCCAACCTGGCCAAGTGCCTGCTGTACGCCATCAATGGCGGCGTGGATGAGATGAACGGCCATCAGGTCGGCCCCAAGTACCGTCCCATCACCTCCGAGTACCTCGACTATGATGAGGTCATGGAGAAGTATATGGATATGATGAAGTGGCTGGCCGGTGTTTATGTCAATGCCCTTAACATCATCCACTACATGCACGATAAGTACTGCTATGAGTCCCTGGAAATGGCGCTGCACGATAAGGAAGTTACCCGCTGGTTCGCTACCGGCATCGCCGGCTTCTCCGTAGTGGCCGATTCCCTCTCCGCCATCAAGTATGCCAAGGTCAAGGTCATCCGCAACGAGCAGGGCCTGGCCGTTGACTACGAGGTCGAGGGCGACTATCCCAAGTACGGCAACGATGATGACCGTGTAGACGAGATCGCCAAGGATATCCTGCACCGCTTCATCAACTACATCCGTGAGTATCCCACCTACCGTAACGGTATCCATACCACCTCTATCCTTACCATCACCTCCAATGTCAGCTATGGTAAGAATACCGGTTCCACCCCGGATGGCCGTAAGGGCGGCGAGCCCTTCGCGCCTGGTGCCAACCCCATGCACGGCCGCGATAGCCACGGTGCTGTTGCTTCCCTGGCTTCTGTTGCCAAGATCCCCTTCATGGATTCCCAGGACGGTATCTCCAATACCTTCTCCATCGTTCCCGATGCCCTGGGCAAGAACGATGACCAGCGCGTGACCAACCTCGTCGGCCTCATGGATGGCTACTTTGGCAAGCATGCGCACCACCTCAATGTCAATGTGCTCAACCGCGAGACTCTGCTGGATGCGCAGGCTCATCCCGAGCTGTATCCGCAGCTGACCATCCGTGTTTCCGGCTACGCCGTCAACTTTATCAAGCTGACCCGTGCCCAGCAGGATGAGGTCATCTCCCGCACCTTCCACGAAAGAATGTGATCGCCATGTCGGAACTGACTGGACGCATCCATTCCCTTGAGAGCTTTGGCACGGTGGATGGCCCCGGAATCCGCTATGTTGTGTTTTTCCAGGGCTGTCCTATGCGGTGCCTCTACTGCCACAATCCCGATACCTGGGAAATGGCGGGCGGCACCCAGATGACCGCCGATGAGATCATCGAAAAGATCACCCGCAACCGGGAGTTTTATACCTCCGGCGGCATCACCGCCACCGGCGGCGAACCGATGCTCCAAATTGATTTTCTCACCGAGCTTTTTACCAAAGCCAAGCAGAACGGGATCCACACGGCGCTGGATACCTGCGGCATCCTGTTCGATCCCGACCATACCGAAAAAGTCGAAAAGCTGATGGCCGTTACCGACCTGGTGCTCCTCGATATCAAGCATATGTTTGATGAAGAGCACAAAAAGCTGACTGGCCACAGCAACGCGCGGGTCTTTGCCTTCGCGGAATACCTTAAAAAAATCGGCAAGCCGGTATGGATCCGTCATGTCGTTGTGCCGGGTATCACCTTCCAGCGGGAGGAGCTGCTGGCCCTTGGGCGCTACCTGAAGACGCTGACCAATATGGAAAAGCTGGAGGTGCTGCCTTACCATTCCATGGGTAAGGTAAAGTACGATAGCCTGGGGATCGAGTATCCCCTGCTGGGCACCCCGCAGCTTTCCAAAGCGGAAGCAGCCCAGGCGGAAGCGATCATCCGTGAAGGCATGGCGGAATAAATCAGCCTTCCTCTTTATTCTTCTTTCATTTTCTCTCTAAACGGAAAAGGCCCTCTGCGAAAGCAGGGGGTCTTCTCCGTTTATTTTTTGCTTTGCTATGTCACATGGATCGTGTACTGGTATCCCACATTCATCGCGTAGGTCGCGGTTCCGTAGCGAATGACCTCGTTATCCGGATTTCCTTTGATAAACAGCGTATCGGTTACCTGAAGCAGGCTGTCGGCGCCGGTGGCGTGCAGATAACGGCACTGTTCTTCATCAGGCTTGGTAATGGAGATCGACTGATTGATGTGACTGATGGAATGATGGTAGTGGTTTTCAATAATGTCATGCAGGGTGCGGTCTTTCAGCAGATAAATATCCAGCTTTGGCATAAGGGAAACCCGCAAAAAGGTATCCTGCAGCACAAAGGGAACCTCATTTTGCTTGCGCAGTATCTTCAGGTGATACAGCGGCGTCCCCTCCTGGCACCGGAAGGCAGCGGATAAGGTCTTATCAGCGTTTATGGTGCCAAATGCGAGAATGGCATGACTGATGCTAAAATCATCACAGTTGCTCTCAAAGATGTGATTAAACGAGCTGGACTGCATTACTGAGAACTTGTTTTTCTTCACATAAATGCCCCGGTGCGGGATCCGCTCTATATGTCCGCTGCGGATCAGTTCATCAATCGCATTTCGTATGGTTACCCGGCTGCAACCGTATTCCTCCATAAGGGCAGCTTCGCTCGGCAACTTGCCGCTTGAATCGTATGCATCATCGGTAAGGTGCTCTTTTATTTGGTCTGCAACTTGTTTATATAGTGGAGTATGGTGATCGGCCATGATGGAACCCTTGCCCCCTTCTATATTAAATGGTACACTTATTATATCATTGCAAAAGATGATTTTCAATACAAAATTATAGATTGTATCTTTAACGATGTTTAATAATATCAGTGTATAGCGCTATTGATAAGATATATCTTGTTATTGTATTTTATACAAGATACAATTAAGTATAATACACATTTAATTGTATCTTATATTGTAATTATTGCGTATTGATTTTGAAGTTTGCCTGGCCTAAAATAATATTAAAGCTATAGCTCCAAATCAATTTTTAGGAGGCCCTATGTCGATTACCGTTGCTGACATGATGCCGGGAACACTCAACTGTGCCCGCAATGTCATGCCTGTTCATCCTGGCGAGGATGTCTTGCTCATCGCCGATACTACCACAAACCCCGATATTGCCCAGGCTTATAAGATCGCCTACGAGAGCGAAGGGGGAAAGGTCAGCATCCTCACCATCCCGGCCACCAGCGCCGGCGGCAGCTCTCACGAAATAACACACCACACCCTGTACGGCCGCTACAATAAAGTCGTTGTCGAAGCGCTCAAGGGCGCCGATCTTGGCATCAATCTTTCCGGCTTTGCCGATATGCACGGCATTTTTGGCGCAGGGCACACCTTCTTTGGCATGAAGCCAACCGATTACTGGGAAAAATACAAAACCCGTATCCTTTCTGTGACGATTGCCTGCAAAGAACAGCTTGCCAGCGATTGGGCCACATATCCCCAGCCGCTGCTGGATTACATCGAATACCGTGCGCATAAGCAGGTGGAAGAAATCGCGGCCGGTGATATGGATCACATCAAGCTGCACATTACCGATCCGGAGGGTACGGATTTTTCGCTGGAAGGGTTCCAGCTCTGCACCAAAGGAAGCCTGAATAAGCCTATTTTCCGCCCCGGTGCCCCCTTCGGCAGCGCGTTGGTGGGCGCTTTGCCTTATGTCCCTACTCCCAATGCGGAAGGCACCATTGTTTCCACCTCGATTCATACCGGCCCGATTCCCAGGATCAAAGCCACCGTCAAGGATGGACGGGTTGTCGCACTGGAAGGTGGCGGCGAGATCGCCAAGACCTGGCTGGCTGATTGGGAAAAATGCAAGAATGCGGATTCCGAGGGCCGCTATGCCGCATTCGGTGTTCCCCCCGGGCCGGGCGTCAACTGGCTGGAGGAGCTGATGTGGGGCCTGCATCCCCGGGCATTCCGTGTTGGCTATAAGTACCGTTACGAAGGCAGCGAGACCTTCCAGGCATGGGTCGGCGGTACACGCCGCAGTGGTGTCATCCATTTCGGCATGGGCGGCGGCAAGGATGAATTCTACCGTCACCGTGACTTCGAAATATTTACCCCCACCATGACGCTGAATGGCGTTACCGTTATCAAGGATGGCCGACTGTGCCTGCTGGATGACCCGGATGTGATAAAGGAAGCCGAAAAATACGGCGACCCGGCCGTGCTTCTTCAGGAAAAATGGATCCCCGATCCGAAGAACCCGGCATGGGATTGATAGGAAATAATAATGTAGTTTTATGTTTGGAGGAAGTTATGAAAAAATTTATCTGCCTGATGCTCGCGCTGGTTATGGTGCTTTCCCTGGTGGCCTGCGGCGAGAAGTCCCCTGCGGAGAACAATGAACCGGTCGTCCTGAAGGTCGGCTCCCAGGGTGCTCCCGATTCTCTGGAAGTGCAGACCATCAATAATTTTGCGCAGCTTGTAAATGAGCGCTCCGGCGGGTCCCTGGATATTCAGGTGTTCCCCTCCAGCCAGCTTGGCTCTATGACGGATATGATCGAGGGCGTTACACTTGGTACGGTTGATCTGTGCGTTGTCGGCATGAGCAACCTTACCCAGATCTGCCCCGAGTACGCGGCTTATGACATGTGGTTCTATGATGATGCCACCGATGTGATCAATGTGTATAATAGCGAGGTCGGTGCCAAGCTGCGTCAAACCCTGGTGGAGAAAACTGGTGTACGCATGCTCAGCTACATCAATTGCTCCGCTGGCCAGATGTACCTTTGGGCCAAAAAGCCCATTACTACTATGGCGGATTTTAATGGCCTGGTTCTGCGCGTTCCCGGCAATAAGTCCATTGCCACTGCATTGGCGGCACTTGGCACTACCGCCAATGTTCCTTTCGGCGATATGTATACCGCGGCACAGACCGGCGTTATCGATGTTGGCAGCGCGGATATCGCCACCATGATCAGCAATGGCTTTGATGAGGTGTTCCCCTATTGCATCGAGATCACCGGCAACTACATGCCCCTTTCCCTCATCGTTTCGGATGCGGTTTACCAGGGCCTGACCGAAGAACAGCAGAAGATCATTGAGGAAGCCGCTGTTGAGGCCTGCCAGTACTGGGATACCCACCAGGAAGAAGTCCGCAAGGGCGATATGGATATGCTGGAAAATTCCAAAGCCGAGCTGGTTAAGATGGACTCGGCTGAGCTCTCCAAGATGGATGACCTGATCCACGATGCCATCGAAAAATACCTCTCTGCTACCATTGATGCCGATATGATCGCTGAGATCCGCAGAATTACAGATTGATCCCCCCCTCACGGCATCGCAAATTTATTAAGACTTTGGAGAGAGTAAAATCCATGAAAAAGATCTTTTCAGTGATGGATAATATAGCGAAGGTCCTTTGCGGGCTGTGTGCCTTTGCCTTCTTCGCCATCATTATCTATCAGGTTATCGCACGATTCTTCTTCAATATCAGCGCCAATTGGACAGATGAGGCCTGCCGGTATCTTTTTGTCCTGATGGTATATGTGGCCGCTGTGCTTGCGGTCAATGAAAACGGTCACTTTTCCATTGATGTGGTGGAAGTACTGCTGCCCAAAAAGATCCGGGATGTACTAAAGTTTGTTACACACCTGATTTCGGTCGTGTTCCTGGGCTTTATGTCCTACAGCGGCTGGATGCTGAGCAGCCGTACTGTGGTTGTATCCACCATGCTGGAGATTCCGATGAAGTACCTCTATCTGATCTTCCCTGTCACCGGGATACTGATGATCATTTATACCATCCGTGTAGCGGTTGGAGATTTCGTTCGTATCCGCGCTGAATGGAAGGCGGAAAAACAAAGTGGGGAGGAGGGAAGTATATGATCTGGCTGATGGTTGTTGTATTTTTACTTTTCATGCTGCTGGGAGTTCCCATGGCTTACAGCGCCGGTTCAGCGGCAGTCGTTTATGTACTGACCTCCGGCATCCCGTTGGCTGTTATTGCGCAGCGCATGTTTGTCGCTACCGATAATTTTTCCATGCTTGCTATCCCGCTTTTCATCCTGGCTGGTGACCTGATGAATAATGGCGGTATTACCAAGGCGATCATGCAGTTTGCCCGTGCACTGGTTGGCCACATCCGCGGCAGCTTGGCCCATGTCACCATCCTGGCCAATACAATGTTCGCGGCAATGTCCGGCTCGGCCAATGCGGCTTGTGCCTGCATGGGCTCCATGATGATCCCTTCCATGAAAGAGGAAGGCTACGATGAAGGCTTTGCCTGTGCGGTAACTGCCAGTTCCTCCATCCTGGGCCCCATTATTCCGCCCAGCATCATTTTCGTACTGTATGGTTCCATCACCAATGTGCCTGTGCCCTCCTTGCTGATCGGCGGTATTGTGCCGGGTCTGCTCATTGCATTTTCCTACATGATTGTTTCTTATATCATAGCCAAAAAGCGTGGCTACCCGGTAGGGGCCAAAATGGCATGGGCCGAGCGCTTCCAGGCATTCAAAACAGCCATTCCCGCGCTTATTGCCCCGCTCATCATCATAGGCGGCATTCTTTCGGGCGTGTTTACCGCAACGGAAGCAGGCGCCATCGCCGCGCTGTATGCTCTTATTGTCGGCTTTATTACCAAGCAGCTCACAGTCAATAAGGCTTTGGCCTCCCTGGTGAGCGCGGCAAAAGTAACAGCGGCTATTTTGCTGGTCACGGGTACGGCGCAGGCGTTCGCTTGGGTGCTTACCAGCAAACAGATCCCCCAAAAGATGGCGGCTGCCATTATGAGCTTTTCCAGCAATACCGCTACTTTCTTTATCATTACGGTGATCTTCCTGCTGATTGTCGGCTGCTTTATTGTGGAAACGGCTTCTGTCCCGATCCTGGCACCGCTGTTTGCGCCTTTGGCGGCCGAGTTTGGCATCGATCCCGTGCACTTCGGCGTTATTTTTGTCCTGCTGGTGTCGCTTGGCGCATTGACTCCTCCCGTGGGGAGTATGCTGTTTGTCTCCTCCAAGGTTGGACAAACACCGGTCACTACCATTATCAAGAGCCTGCCGCCCTTCCTAATTGCGCTAATGGCAAGCTTGATCGTTCTTATCTGTTTCCCCGATCTGATCACATTCCTTCCGAATTTGATCAATACATAAATAAAATTAAGACCACCGTCGCGAAAAATGATTTCTGCGGCGGTGGTTTTGCAATTATTGATTATGTAGATATTGTAAAGACTAGGCGAAGCGCAATGTCGGGCTTTCGATAATTGGCTTGTCTGCCTAGTCGGCTACGCCAGCGCGGTGAACAGCCCGTAGGCGATCCCGCCGGTGATGAATCCGCTGACCAGTACCCCGACCGTGATGACCAGGAACGCCTGCCAGATACGCATCCGCAGCACCGCCGCCACCAGTGAACCGGTCCAGGCGCCGGTGCCCGGCAGCGGAATGGCTACAAAGAGGAACAGCCCCCATTTTTCGTAATGACCGATCTCGGCTGCTTTTTGGTCCGTCCGGCGGATGATTTTCTGAAAGAACCCGCCGATACGGGGCAAAGTAGAGAGAAACTCCAGTATCTTTTTTGCAAATAAGATAAGGAACGGTACCGGCAGCAGGTTGCCCAGTACGCAGGTGAGGTACACCGGCCAAAAGGACAGCCCCATGGCAGCCCCGGCCGGGATGCCGCCCCGCAGCTCCACAATAGGCAGCATGGATATGCAGAACAGATAAAACCATTTGTTTTGGAACATGGTTTGCATTCTCTCCTTTAGCAAGTAAGTGCAGGCTTCGGGCTGCGCCCCGCCTTTCTCCACTCGTCCCGGCTCATCGGTTATACTTTATTGGTTCCCTCGCGCGTGCGCGTACGCGCGCCCATGTGTGCTAAACCCGCGCGGGAAGTCCGCCGGGCAGCTTTTTCTCATTATAGCATGCGCTTAGCACTCTGCAACGGTGACTGCGAAAAATAGTTGTAAATTATTTGTGAACCCTATTGACAACCGCGAAAAAGTGAGTACAATAATAATCGTTAGCACTCGAAGTGAGTGAGTGCTAAAAAGGAGGGAGCAATATGGAGCTGGATCCCAGAAAAAGCAGGATCCTTACCTGCGTGGTGGAAAGCTACATCCGGACCGGTGAACCCATCGGCTCCAAGATGATCGCCGCCATGCTGGAGGAGACTGTCTCCTCCGCTACCGTCCGCAATGACCTGGCCTACCTCAGCGAGCAGGGCTACATCGAGCAGCCCCATACCTCCGCCGGACGCATCCCCACTCACCGCGGTTTGCGCTACTACCTCGATCACCTGATGAAGCCGCAGCCGCTGGAGGACGCCGCCCGCGGCGAGATTGACGCCCTGTTCAATTACTGCGACCCCGACCCCGACCGCGTGCTGGAAGGCGCCACCCGGATGCTGGCCAAGGAAACCGGCTGCTTCGCCATTTCCACCACCATCTCCCGCCAGAGCCTCTTTGTCAAGCGCATTGAGATCATTCCGGCCACGGCCCACACCGTCGTCATCCTGCTGCTGTGCAGCAATGGCATGGTGAAAAACAAGGTCTGCCGGGTCAATTTCAATCTGACCCCCAATGTGGTGGACTTCTTCCAGAGCTTCGCCAATGGCCGTCTGGCCGGGCGCAGCCTCAATGAGATCACCGCCCAGTACATCAATTCGATGGCCTTTACCCTGGGTGAGCACACCGATATCTTTGCGCCGCTTCTGGCCGCTATTTACGAGCTGTGCCGGGAAGCCTGCGAAGGTGCCCTGTACCGCAGCGGCACGGGGAATCTGCTGGAACACCCAGAGCTGAGAAATGTGGCCGACCGGCTGTACCGCCTGCTAGATTCCCGCGAGGAAATGCTGCGGATCATTGGCAGCCGGGAAAATGACCTGTTTGTCAGCGTGGGGCGGGAAAATGCCCGCCCCGAAATGGAGAATTCCTCCATGATCGTTGCCCGTTACCGCATCGGTGAGGATTCCATCGGCGCCCTGGGGCTGGTTGGTCCCGTCCGCATGGATTACGCCCGGCTCATCCCCCATGTGGAGTACTTTGCCGGGATGCTGAGCCGGATGCTGAGCGATACACTGAATAACGGCCTGTAAACCGCGAAAGGAGAGAGACCCTGTGGATCAGGAAAACAAAAACACCACCCCCGAGGAAGAGCTGATGACGGAGGAAACGGCCGAAGCTGTTGAAGCCGCCGAGCCCGCCGAGGAAGCCGCCCCAGAGCAGAAAAAGGGCAAAAAGAAAAAGAGCCGGGAAGCGGAAGCGCTGGAAAAGTGCGAGGCCGAAAAAAAGGAGCTGGAGGATCGATACCTGCGCCTGATGGCCGAGTACGATAACTACCGCCGCCGCACCCAAAAGGAACGAGAAAATGTCTATCCCGATGCAGTAGCGAATACCCTAAAGGAGCTGCTGCCGCTGCTGGATAACCTCCAGCGGGCGCTGGATACCCCCTGTGCCGATGAAAATTATCTCACCGGCATCAAGATGATCCAGACGGGCTTCGAGGAATATCTCAAGAAGATGGGCGTGGAGACCTTCGGAAAAGCCGGAGAGCCCTTCGACCCCAACCTGCACAATGCCGTCATGCACATCGAGGATGAAGCCCTCGGCAAAAATGTGGTGGCGCAGGTCTTCCAGAGCGGCTACCGCCGCGGAGACCGCATCCTGCGGCACGCCATGGTGCAGCAGGCCAATTAAATTAAGTCAGCAATTCAAATTCACATAAATCAAACCAATTCACAGTAGTTTTTAGGAGGAATAGATTATGAGTAAGATCATCGGCATCGACCTTGGTACCACCAATTCCTGCGTAGCAGTTATGGAAGGCGGCGAAGCCGTCGTCATCCCCAATAGCGAGGGCGCCCGCACGACCCCTTCTGTTGTAGCATTCAAAGACAATGAGCGTCTGGTAGGCCAGGTGGCTAAGCGCCAGGCTATCACCAACCCCGAAAAGACCATCTCTTCCATCAAGCGTCACATGGGCACCGATTACAAGGTGAACATCGATGGCAAGCAGTACACTCCCCAGGAAATTTCCGCTATGATCCTGCAGAAGCTGAAGACCGATGCCGAGGGCTACCTGGGCGAAAAGGTCACCGAAGCGGTCATTACCGTTCCTGCCTACTTCACCGATGCCCAGCGCCAGGCCACCAAGGACGCCGGCAAGATTGCCGGTCTGGAGGTCAAGCGTATCATCAATGAGCCGACTGCGGCTGCTCTCGCCTACGGCATCGATAAGGAAAACGAGCAGAAGATCATGGTCTACGACCTGGGCGGCGGCACCTTCGATGTTTCCATCATCGAAATGGGCGACGGCGTACAGGAGGTACTGGCTACCGCCGGTAACAACCACCTGGGCGGCGATGACTTTGATGAGCGCCTGCTCAACTACATGGCCGATGACTTCCAGAAGACCAACGGCATCGATCTGCGCAAGGATAAGATGGCGCACCAGCGTCTGAAAGAGGCTGCTGAGAAGGCGAAATGCGACCTTTCCGGCATGACCCAGACCAATGTGAACCTGCCCTTCATCACCGCGGATGCCACCGGCCCCAAGCACTTCGATATGACCATCACCCGCGCCAAGTTCAATGAGCTGACCGCCGATCTGGTGGAAGCCACTATGGGCCCGGTTCGCAATGCCCTTTCCGATGCGGGCCTCAAGCCCTCCGATATCGGCAAGGTGCTGCTGGTAGGCGGCTCCACCCGTATCCCCGCTGTCCAGGAAGCTGTCAAGAGCTTCATGGGCAAGGAGCCCTTCAAGGGGATCAACCCCGATGAGTGTGTGGCCCTGGGCGCTGCCCTGCAGGGCGGTGTTCTCACCGGCGATGTGAAGGGCCTGCTGCTGCTGGATGTTACTCCTCTGTCCCTGGGTGTGGAGACCCTGGGCGGCGTCATGACCAAGGTCATCGAGCGCAATACCACCATCCCCACCAAGAAGACGCAGATCTTCACCACCCCTGCCGATGGCCAGACCACCGTTGAGGTCCATGTACTGCAGGGCGAGCGTGAAATGGCTGCCGATAATAAGACTCTGGGCAACTTCCAGCTCACCGGCATCCCCGCCGCTCCCCGCGGCGTTCCGCAGATCGAAGTGACCTTCGATATTGATGCCAACGGCATTGTCCATGTATCTGCCAAGGATCTGGGCTCCGGCAAGGAGACCGGCATCACCATCACCTCCTCCACCAATATGAACAAGGACGATGTGGAGCGTGCCGTGAAGGAAGCCGAGCAGTACGCTGCTGAGGATAAGAAGCGCCGTGAGGCCATTGATACCCGCAATAACGCCGATCAGATCGTGTACCAGACCGAGAAGACCGTAAAGGATCTGGGCGATAAGATCTCCGCTGAGGATAAGGCCACCATCGAGAAAAAGACCGAGGCCGTAAAGGAAGCGCTGAAGGGCACCGATGACGAGATGATCAAGGCCGCGACCGATGACCTGGCCAAGGTTTCCATGGAGATCTTCGGTAAGGTATATCAGTCCAATGCCGGCGCTGCCGGTGCCGCCGGCCCCGACATGGGCGGTGCGGCCGGTGCGGGCGCTGCCCCCGATGACGGCGTGGTAGACGCCGATTACCGTGAGGTAGACGATAACTAACCGAAAAACAAATTGTAATGGGGCGCGCAGAGGCAGTTTTGCCGCTGCGCTGTCCTGCTTGCAGAGGATAAAACCATTTTCTCTGCATGATCCTGTAATAAAGGGTGAGATGAATGGCAGAGAAAAGAGATTACTATGAGGTGCTGGGCCTGCAAAAGGGCGCCAGCGAGGATGAAATAAAAAAGGCCTTTCGCCAGCTGGCGAAGAAGTACCACCCCGACCTGAACCCCGGCGATAAGGAAGCCGAGGCTAAGTTCAAGGAGGTCAACGAGGCGTACGAGGTGCTCTCCGATAAGGAGAAGCGCCAGCGGTATGATCAGTTCGGCTTTGCCGGAGTGGACCCCAGCTATGGCGGCGGTGCGACCGGTGGAGCAGGCGGTTTTGGCGGCGGCTTCAGTGGCTTTGGCGATTTGGGCGACCTGTTCGGAGATATCTTCGGCGGAGGCGGCTTTGGCGGCTTTGGCAGCGGCCGGGTAAGGGACCCCAATGGGCCCATCCGCGGCGAGCACCGGGAAGCGCAGGTTACCATCTCCTTTATGGAGGCGGTAAAGGGCTGCACCAGGGATATTAAGGTCTCCCGCCTGGAAAACTGCAGTGAATGCGGCGGCAGCGGCGCCAAGAAGGGTACCAGCCCCGAAACCTGCCCCGATTGCCACGGCACCGGCCAGGTGACTGTGCGGCGTCAGACCGCCATCGGTGTAATGCAGATGCAGCAGCCCTGCGCCCGCTGCGGCGGACGGGGTCGCATCATCAAGGAGCCCTGCCCCAAGTGCGGCGGCAAGGGCCGTGTCAAGGTCAGCAAGACCGTGACCGTCAATATCCCTGCCGGCATTGATGACGGCCAGACCGTAGCGGTGCGCGGCCAGGGCGACAGCGGCCGCAATGGCGGCCCCGCCGGTGATCTGCGGGTGACAGTCAGCGTCCGGCCCGATCCGCTCTTTGAGCGTGACGGCTATGATATCTGGTGCGAGATCCCCATTACCTTTGCCCAGGCGGCTATGGGTGATGACATTGTAGTCCCCACCGTAGATGGCAAAGTGAGCTACCATGTGCCGGAGGGCACCCAAAGCGGGACGGTATTCCGTCTGCGGGATAAGGGCATCCCTGCCCTGAATGGCCGCGGCCGCGGCGACCAGTATGTGCGTGTGGTGGTGGAAGTGCCCAAGAGCATGACCAAGGCCCAGAAGGATAAGCTGCGGGAATTTGATGCGGCGCTGAGCGACAAGAACTACCAGAAACGCAAGAGCTTTACGGAACGGCTGAGGGACTGCTTCAGTGACAAGTAAACAAAAAGGGAGAGCCTTGGGGCACCCTCCGTAAGGAAGGCGCCCCAACTGCTTTATATTTGACTCCTTTTCGGATTGTGGTGTCATAATCCGATGCTTGCTATCCCTGTGGACACGACGGCAAATGCTTCGTATTATTTATTTATAATAACTCCTTTGTACCAAGTCGGAATGGATTTCGTCATATTCTCATACCAGCTTAGTACATCTTTTGCTTGATTTATCATTACTTGAATTTGGCTCTGCCCAAAAGGAATTGCCCAAGGCACAGAAGATAAAGTATTACTGCTGATATAAAGTG
>OLYN01000113.1_pt1 | contig 50171 bp, 64 predicted proteins | sample 1674231 | NCBI WGS metagenome assembly OLYN01 (sample SAMEA103958153, study PRJEB25191) | human gut metagenome
ATAATCGTTCCTCCTAATCCAAAATTTCGATCCAAATGCCGCCGTCTACCATATCAGTCGGCGCCGATGCTGTAGGTGCCACTCGAAGCCGTTGATTGATCATTTCCTCCACGTCGCTCATGTGGGCATAGACGATAGATCCGTCCACAAGCACATTGATGTTCGCAGAGGAGCTTACAATGAGGTTCACAACAAGCCTGTTCTCGTCTGTCGGTGTATCCTTGTTTGGAATGTAGTCATAATCATTCCCTGCATTGCTGTAGGCATAGAGCGTTTCCGCTCCGTCATCCAGCTTTGCAAAAATCCCCAGCTCTCTGGATACAAATCCTTCCTCAAGTGCGGTGTTGGATGTGTTAAATGTCAGAGCGATTTTTTCTTTTTGGGAATCGTCTTTTTTTACCACCGGCAGCTCCATCTTTGGTGCTTTGAGGTCGGTGAATTTAGTAATATCATCGCTGTCGGTTAGAACGCCGCTACCAAGCTTGCCTTTGGTAAAAGTGAGCGTGTGTCCGTTCTGCGCAAGAACCAGCATTTTCATTCCTGCTTCAGTGAATGTCAAACTTGGAAATTTAGCCATGGTTTAGTACCCCCCCCGAAATAGATAATTTTCTATAATTGTGAACTACTTGTCCTGCATAATGAATCATTGTGTCTTTCGCTTCAAAGTGAACACTAGAATCCATGTCAACTGTAATCTTCTTATAATTCTGAACTGAGCCGGCTGCATGAAAATATAAATCTCCAGAAGTGAACTTAACCAGTTTGTATCCCAAATGCGCCGGCAAATATTCTCTGATTGATTTCCGAAGATTATCATAATCAAGGATCGTCCCGCCGCGATATAGGATTTCAATTCTGTATTCGTCTATGTGGCTTACGATTTCGGCTTTCTTATCAGCAACATAAGCATTGACCAGCCTGTCCATAAAAGGCTCATTGACAACGGATGGAGTACCCATTTTGGCAATCACAACATCACGTCTGTTAATTAGGTTACTTATACTTCTATCCTGATTGATCGCGTACAAGTCTTCCCAGAGATTTATCCCCCAGTCTGCTGTTTTGACATTAAACTGCTTTTCTATGTCAAGCAGTGCAATTCGCATTCGCTCATGCTCTCCGCTTTCCGCATCCAGCCCGGCTTTATATTCGTCACTTTTTGTAAGGGATACTGGTAGATATAATGAAATGTCTACCTGCCTACTTCGAATGAAACTCATTTATTTTACCTCCAGTATAAGCGTTCCAAGCCGTGGTACATGGTTATCATCTACACTAATGTTGCTGATTCCTCCGTTAATTGTGAGCGATTCATAGTCACTGATGGCTCCTGTCTCAAGCATTATCTTCCCGATGTGTGCAATGGAAACATAATTCGAGTTGAATCCTTCTCTTCTGAAATATTCATTAATTGCTTCCGTAATTTTAGCAACATAATCTTCAGATGCTGCAGTAACTTTAGCTGCCACGCTAACCTTCAGAATTTCCGGCGTTATAACTGTGACAGAAGCCCCGATTGGCCTTACTTTTTCAATGTAATTCTTTACTGCATTCAGTAACTCATCATTAGCTTGTTCATTGTTCGCATCCACGATGATAACTTTGACTGTTCCATTTCCATTCCAAAGAGGAATGCACTTTGCAGCGCCTACTCCTCCGACAGATTCAGCCCAGTCAACGTATTCATTCGCATTCCCGGACGTAATTGAATGCCTCAGTCTGAACAGCAGTCTTTCTCTAAGAGAATCGTCCGTTTCTTCGTCATATCCATTATAGGCGTCTTCCTTATTAGTGACTGCGCTCACACCATAGATGGAAACAGGGATTTTGACGATAGTCCCAACCTTTACATTTCCTTCCTTCCCGGCAACCTGTGCCTCCGCTTTTACTGTGCATGAGCTGTCTTCTCCAATAGTGCAATCCTCAGTAGTAATGAAGTTGATTTTCCCGTCGGTCGCGAAAAGTGCTCCGGAGTTCACTTCGGTCCCTGCCGTTCCGGAAATGGTAAGTACCACCACAGCTTTTGTCGCGGCTCTCCGCTTCATTCCGTTTCCCAGCTCATCCGCCAGGAGGTCAAGGTATTCTCCCCAGGATGACTGTGGAAACATTGCTTCAATGAGAAGTTCCATTTCCGCTTGGATGTTCTGGAATTCTACGGAGTTGGCCGCCAGGTCGTCGAAAGCGAATGTGCCTTCCACTTCACTGGCGTTGTTCTTTCTATATTTTTTATAGGCTTCAATGAGCCTTGCCAGGATGACTTCCCGGTCTTCTGCCTGAAAAGCCATTTTACACCTCCACTTCCACTGACTGGCTTCCGTAATCCGTATCCATGGATACGGTCAGCGTGACTTTCTTCTTATCCTGCTCCATGAAAACGTCATTGACTGAGCGGATGTGAGGATTCACCAGAAGAGCTTCTTTCACGTAGCGGTAAAGCTCTGTCCCTTCCGTTCCGTCATTCGGCTTACCGATGAATTGTTCCAGCTCGGCACCGTAATCATCGAAATAGGCCCGGTATCTGTACCTCTCGGTCATCAGGCATTTGTAAATCCAGACTTTCAGCGCTTCATTGCCTTCCAGAATGATGTACCTTCCATTGTCATCGCGGATGAAATCATTTTTATCAAAGTCCCATGCGAATTCTTTGAACGTCTCAAGAGACGTTCTAGTAAGATTATCACTCTGAGGCCCCGCTATAAATGGATTCGCCATAGTCAATTACCATCCAATCTTACAAGTTTGCACAGCACCACGAACTGGGCCGTTGTCTTTTCATCTTCGGCCGTAATCGGTACCAGAAGAACCTTATCTCCCGGGTTCCATGTGTCGGTCTTGGTCTGTGTGTCAGTGTAATCGTTGTCTATTTCATGGGTATGGGAAGCGAATTCAGCATCTCCGCTCCCGCCTGCCCTTGGCTGTGTCTCACTTACAATGTGCCCTTTATGGGTTCTTGTATGTCCTTGCAGCCAGTATTCATCAATGTAAAGGTTCTCTTTATCCAGAATGAACCCATGGTAGCTGATTTGAATTCCCGGAGGCGGCGAAATGATTGTTCCTATTCCTGCGGTCGGTTGCAGAGCCGCTCCTTTGGCTATCCGCCGGTGAAGCTCAAGCAGTCCTTTGTATGGATTTTCTGTCAGTTTCATTTCTCAGCCTCCCCAATGTATTCCAATGTCAGATCCATGGTGTGGATCCCGTTTTCAAAATGATGCGTGTCCGATTTGATAGCAAATTTTCCCTTCAGCTGTTCTTCCTGCACTGTAATGGCATATCCGGAAATACACTGAATATTTCCCAGAGCTTTAAGGGAAGATTCTTCCTTTGGTGCTTTCAGCAGTGCTTTGGCCGCAGTCACATTATCCACGGATTCCCCACTCTTCGGCGGCTGGATTTTATAAATCTTCTGTATTGTTCCATACTTCCCGATTTCATCGTCTGTAGTGAAAATCTGTCCTACAGAGCCGTCGTCATTGACTGCCACCACCTTGTCCACCATATCTTCCAGTGACTCTGAATGTTCTGCGGAAATCACATTTACGGAGCTGTCGGCAATGTAGTTTTCTATGGTCTCACTTTTTTCCACTACAGTTATTTTCTCGTTAATGGAAATGGCCCTGTAATCCTTGCCTTGGTCGGCCTTTGCCTTATCAAAGAGCATCTTCAGTACTTCCGTGCCGCTCTTGTCATCGGCAATGAAATTCACCACCGTCGGAATAGAAGGAATGCTGTCAGCCGTTTCCAGTCCTATGCTTCCGCAGACCTGTTTTATCGCGCTGGTGACATCAATATCCTTGAAATTGGCTCTGATGTTGCTCTTTGCCAGATAGACCATATTGTCATAGCATGTAAATTCAAATGTGAAAGAATCGGATGCACGCTTCCGGAAGAATATTCTTCCAACAAAAATAGGCGTTTCCGTAGCGTCCGTTTCATCCACCTTTGATGCTTCAATGACCCCGCCCAGCTGCAGATTCAGCGGTACAAATGCAGCATCTTTCTCCGCCGTGTTGTAAGCGATAGTGAATTCAAGCTTTCGTGCCGCCTGGTCTGTATCTCCGCTCCATGCAGCATAAATGACATAGTTGGAAATATCCTGTCGGCTGACTGCATTTTCTGTTCCCGTTGGGTCCGTATAGTACAGTTTCAGCATGCTAGTCTCCAAACCTCTTGATTAACTGCCCATTCTTCATGACTTCGGATGCTGTGATAGTCAAGACGTCGCCTGCAGTGATGCCTCCGGACTTCACGATGGCTTTATATGTTTCTATCTGCCGTCTGGCATATCCCGCCGTCTTGGTAACCTTCTGGATCTTCTGCACAGCCTTATGGGCAGATTCCATGGCATCGGTTGAATAGGCAGTCACATTCCTTGCCTTTTCAGCTTCCTCCGTGCGACTTTTCAGCCCGGTTACATCATTTATCAAGTCAGAGTCAGGCCGCACATAGCGGTATTCTTTCAGCTCGATAGAGAAATAAACATCTCCGGTCCCATCTTTTTCTGAGTAGCTGAAATCGTCTATGGTGCATGGCATGGAAATAGCTGTGCCTGTGATGTTGATTCGACAGGGCTGGCCCGCCTTAGCCATCTGGGCGATTTTTTCAACATATCCATATGGGCTCATGGAATAGTTCATGGCAAAATCATAATCGTTGTTTGGGAAGAAGGCCTGGAACTTTACGGATCTGAGGCCCTGCTTCCCCAGCATGTTGATTTCTCCAATGGAGTTGATAGTTATCGTAGAGTTATTGAATTTCTGCGAAACTTCAAAGGAACCCGGAGTGACAGGAAATATGACCGCATCTCCTCCGCAGGAAAGAGTGAATGAGCAGTAAGAGCCCAGGGCGTTGAAAACGCTGTTCACCGCCCTCAGTGCGCTTTCGATGAAGCTAGCCATTATACTGCCCCCTCATTCATATTGATAGAATTCTTCGCCAATTCGTAGTAGATAGACTCTGCCACCCTTCTGGCCAAATCCCTAATATCTCCTTGATTGTTAATCTGCGGATTGTAAATATTTACGGTTACAGAAGCGCCGCCGGAATTGGCGCCGGCCATTTTCCCCTGCCTGTACGCCTGGTTCAGAGACTGTTCATGGGGGATGATTCTTGCTCCGGATGGAAGGTCTACCACTTCGCCACCGCGGTCATTGATGACTGCAGGGCCGCCTCTCCAGTTCGGAGTACCGGTATAGAGCATTGGGATATTAAATCCCAAATGTCCGCCGCCCACTCCAGGCACCCAGTCGGGAATATCCACACTGATTCCGTTGATTCCTGAAATCACGGAATTGATGGCGATCTTGATTCCATTCATAACCGAAGAGCACACTCCTTCAATCCCACTGAAAATCCCTGAGAAGAAACTTACGATGCCGTCCCACGCCGCATTCCACGCGCTGGCAAATGGCCCATTGATGAAATTCACGATACCATTGAAAAGATTCCTGAAATAAGGTCCGATAGCATCCCAGTTGGCATAAATGAGTGCCGCGGCCGCCGCGATGGCCATGATAGCCCAAACGACCGGACCGCCTGCAATAGCAGCGGTAATTAGCGCCCTTGCCACTGCCAGGATTCCGCCTCTGAGTGCTGTCAGCAGCCGCACTGCTCCGACGATGGCTGATGAGGCTGCTCCTCCCAGCACTCTCACGATAGAGAAGAGCCCGGAGCCCACTACAGGCAGTACTCTGGCAATCCCTCTCACGGAGTACATAAGAAGGCGGTTTTGGATGGTGCCACCATGAAGAGCAATACCGATATCTCCATAGACTTTTACCAGTTTCCCGGCTACTCCAATGGCTTTCCCTGCTACCATGTTGAATGCTACGAATCCGATAACGGTTTTCCCGACGTTCAGTATCATCTGCTTCTGATTCTCATCCAACCCATTGATCCAGTCGGCGGCACCTTTAATTACGTCAGTTATCTGCTTCATTGTTGGTGCCAGCAATCCGCCTATAGATATAGCAAGAGATTCCACACTGCCTAGCATGGACATAAATGAGCCTTTTGCTGTCTTGCTCATGACGTTAAATGCCTCTTTAGACGAACCACTGGCGTTCCGGATTGCATTTTCCAGTGTTTTGTAGTCTGATGGTGCTGTCTTGATGAGTGCCAGCAGCCCTGAATAAGCATCTTCACCGGCGATGGCTTTTGCCAATGCCACCTGCTGCGTGTTGTTCATCCCATTCATGGCGGTCCTCATCTGCACGATGATGTTATCAAGGCCCACGAAGTTTCCTGATGCATCTTTAGTCTTGAGCCCAAGGAGTGCAATGGCCTTAGCCGCTTCTTTGGGTGGAGAAGCAAGCCTTGAAAGAGTAGATCTGAGAGATGTGCCAATAGTTGACGCCTCGATACCGTTGTTAGCCATGACGCCCATAGCCGTTGCCAAGGATTCAATGTCTACGCCAAGGGCGTTTGCCGGAGCACCGGCATACTGCATGGCAGTCCCGAATGCGTCCATATCCAGCTTTGACCTATTCGCAGCCATCTGTATGATATCCGCCACCTTGGCGGCGTTGGCTCCAACGTCTCCTGTCATCATCTTGTATGTGGACATGGCGGAAGTAATGACATCAGCGGTTTCACCAAGGTCTTCCCCTGATGCTACAGCCGCCGTCACGATGCCTGGTAATGAGGCAGTAGCCTGGCTGGCGTTGAGCCCACTGGCAGCCAGTCTATCCATGGCCTTGGCAGCGTCATTTGCAGAAATCGGGAAGTCGCGGCCTACTTCAGCCGCCACCTTCCTCATCTGTTCCATTTCTTCTGCCGTGGCTCCTGCTTTCAGCCCTGCCATGGTAATTGTGGAGTCAAAGTCCGCAAAGGTCTTGAGCGCCAGTGCTCCGGCTCCCGCCATTCCTTCCGCCATGGGGAGCATGGCCCGGCCAATATTTTCAATATTTTTACCGGTCCTACTGATTTCGCCGCCCAGACGTCTATGCATCCGCCCGGTCTCTTCCATCTGTCTTCTGATTCTTCCCAGTGTGCCTGATACCTGGTCCTGCAGTCTCATAATGACATCAATGATTTTCGCCATCAGCTCACCTCCCCATAGTCTTCTTCAGGCTTGCCTGTTCTTTCAAGGCTTCTTGAATTTCTTTTGCATAGAACGCCCGGAGCACGACTTTCTCCCCGGCATCCATGTTTGCGTATACTGACGGCAAGATGTGATGCCTGGCATAGAGCCAGTACATCAGCTGCGTTTCACCGTCAGTTTCAATCAGTTTTTTACTTTATCTTCCTGGCCTTCATCTTCATTGAATCCGGAAAGTTTCTGCACTTCCCCGGAAACGTCAGAGAGCTCTCCGGCGTTCAGGAGCTTCGCCAAGAGGTCCTTCTTCGTTGCCGCCTTAAAGTGCTTCAGTACTTCCCTGTCCGCAAATTCCTGATTCGTTACTCCCTCGCATACATACAGCATGTTCATGGCGTATAAATCGCCCCGGCTGAGTCTGCCCTTTCCATTCATTTCGAAGGCAAGAGCCTGGATTTCAGCCACCCTTTTAGGCTGGATTTCCTGCAGATGCAGGATGAATGGAGTCTGGAATTTCTTTGTAAGCCGTGGAATTTCATAATCCTTGGTTGCTTCTTCTGTGACGGACACGACGTCCGCTTTCAGCAGCGCTTCAGTAAGATTCATGGCTCCTCCTATTCATCTGCCGTATCAAGCAGGTCAAAATCAGTGAAAGTGAAATCATAATCATCCTGGGCGAGCTTTTTAGCTTCCCAGTCCATGAGCGTCATCTTGTCAAAGGTGGCATCCCGGATGACTACCCGTTCTGCTCCGATGGCATCCGGATCATCCAGTTTTCCCACGATGGTGCAAACGGTCTGATGGGCGTTCTTGATATTTTCAGCCATGAGGTTCAGGAAGAATGAGGACATGTGGTTCATCTTCACGTTGCCTTTGCCTTCCCACCCGGTAACCTTGTACTGTTTTGCCATTTTTTTGACCTGGTTTACCTCTTCTTTGGTCAAATTAACTTCTGCCTTGAAAGCAGTAACCTGAGCCATGTATTTGTCATTAATCCACACCTCACCCTGGGTACCGGACATGACCTGCTGGCTGTTAAATGCTTCTGCCATTTTCTAACCTCCCTCAGATGTTAATCGGAAGTTCGATGTCTTCCATAGCGTCCAGAATCTTAATCTTTGCGGTCAGGAATACCTTTTTCTTGGTATCCAGCTTCTTAATTTCAAGATCGCTCATCTTTGCCAGTTCGTCCTTGGTGTGAAGTCCATGGGAAATCTGGTAATTCTTTACTGCATCCACGTCGATATCCACCTGAGAATAATCCTTCTGCAGCAGACGGCCCCTTTCCAGTTCAAGGAAATAGCCCTGGATAGCGGAAATCAGGAGGCACTTGTTGTCGTAATCGTTGGTATATTTACCAATGTAGCTGTCCTGCGCGGTCTTTCTAATGTCGTCGTAAATCATATCCATGATGTCCACGGTCTTGATGGTCTGATAGGCTTCCAGCTTGCCCTGTGTGGTAGTCACAAGAGAGTTCACGGCACGGGACATCTTGAATTTTTCTCCGTCGAACCAGATGAAGAATTCACCCTTGTTGACCTTCTCATCGTTTTCATCCAGTGTGTGGCGGTCACAGTCGATGACTTCAGCAAGCGGCGCATAGGTAGCGGAAATTGTCATTGGAGTACCTGCGATGAGCCCCGCGATGCGCGCCGTGTATTCCGCCGGTGAATAGGTCTTGGTCTTCGTCTTGATTGATGTATTGCCGAAGTCAATGATACCTTCATAATCTCCTGCACAGTTCGGCAGGACGGCCTTCACCTTCTTGAATTTGTTTTCTCTGTTTGTTTTCACCCAAGTGGCCACGGCTTCACACTGGGCATCGGTAATGGTCGGAATGGCCAGATAGTCCCAGCGTTCTGTAGCCAGAACGGAAAGCGCATCGGCAAATTTGTCGGCCTTGGTGTCATTCTCTGCATTTTTCTCCACCAGCAGCACTTTAACCCGGTACGGGGTTTTTGTGTAACCGATGAGGCACTTGGTGATATAGTCTTTGTTGTCGTCAGACAGCTCTGGCGGAATATCATCGGTAGTGTAGATCGTAAATGGATTTTCAATTGCCTTGACCGTATCATCTCCCACCTTGTGGTCGGTCTTCAGCTTTGTAATGGTATCAGTGGCTTCTTCCAGAATCAGCGCTACAATACCGCGCTGGCTCCTCTGGATAGCTTCAATACCAGCTTCAATGAAGCTGATATTGATACTAGGCATACCAAGTTTAGCCATGAGTTATTTCCTCCTAACTGTTCTTATCAATGAAATCATGGACGGTCTCATCTCCATTGAACCCGTTCACTTCGATTTCTTCCATCATTTCCGCTCCGGATTCCGGCTTCCCTGTTTGTTCCAGATAGATAATTTCAATGGTTATCTGTAGGATATCCTGTTCTTCCCCTACCCTGTCCGGAGTAACCCGGTCAACGTGAAGAAAACGGTCTCCCACCTGCATTCCCAGAGCAAAATGACTTTGAATTCTGTCAAATACATCAAGATAATGCACCTCATTCCTCATACTGTCCTTTGGAAAATAGGTCAGCACGATAGAAAGGTGTTTCTCCATAAAATTGGTAGTCTGCGGAATGGAAACAGGGATAGCGGCAATAAAGAAACATGGCTTTTTGAAATTTTCCAATGCTTCATCGGAGTACACAGTACACTTGAATTCATCTTTCATGATCTGTGTCACTGTCTTTACGATATCAATCATCTTTACAATTTCAGCCAAGTTCCACACCTACCTTCTCCGCCAGTCTTCTTCCCATTTCGTCATAAATACCAGGCCCCTCTGCATTCACGGTCTTTTCCATGAAGTGTGTACCCTGCTTGTAGCCTTTTATCTTGCCATGAGGCGTCTTCCGTACATGACCTCGCTCTACTAGGTGGAAATGAGGAGCCGTACTGTAGATGTGGGCTTCCAGAGTTTTGGCGGATGCTCCCGTCATTTCCATCTTCCAACTGTTTTTCAGCTTATGAGGATGTTTGGCATGCCCCACAGGGCTCGCGGCTTTGATTTCCCTTCTGAGCTTCCTGGCTCCTCTCTGCAACTCTGCTTCGGCTTCCGCCGGAAATTCCTTCTGCACTTTCTCAATGAGTGCGGTATATTCCTCAATCCTCATTTTCAGCACCTCTCTGCAAACGCCGGCACATGATTTCCAGTTTCACATGAGCCATGTAGACGTCGGATATAGTCTGTATTTCATACAGCACACCCTGATAAGAGATGAGCATATTCGTATTGATTCCTTTCCGGTAGCGGATTGTGACTTTGATAGTCTCCTGAACCTTATCCTTAAACTGCTCATAGTACTCTTTCCCGCGAAAAGGCTCCATTCTGGCCCATATGGAATGACCTATGACATCTTCTTTCTCCTGATGCGTGAGGCCATATTCGTCCTCTTTATCCACGTGCTGCAGAATGTGAATCTTTTTATCCATAGAACCGATTTCAGCATTAATCATGTCTTACCAGCCTCCGGATATGCTTCGCACTGGGCTATATGGGTAAGAAGCGCCGTGACTGTGTGCGGCAGAACGTTGATGGCCCCGGGTTTGGAACTGTACACAGCACGGTTCTCATACCAGTGAGCCACCAGCTGCTTCACGCACAGTTCGCAGAGCGGGCTCCCGTCCGCCCTTTTCCCGGTTGTCCTTTCAACGTAATCACTGGCCGCACTGATCAGGGAGGAAATCAGTTCATCGTCGTCGGTGATATCTTCATCAACCTTGAGATAGTTCTTTGCCTGTTCCAGTGTTACGGCCATGATTTATTTCCTCCTGTCTCAGGCAGTAGCATTGCCGGCCAGCATGACCAGGGAGTTGAAATCTACCGGCTTGCCATCGGCAATCATAATGGATTTTCTCACAAGGTCGTCGGTATCGTTGTCTTCATATACCTTCATGGCCACGTTGTAGTTGCTGTTGAGTACATAATCCTTCATACGGAAAATGAATGCGAACACATCTGTTTTCTTAAGCGTATTAGCAAATGCCGGCAGATAGTCGCAGAGCTCTACGTTACGTCCCAGAAGGACTCTGGAGGGAACTCCGTTGATTCCCGCAGCCACTCTTGCAATCGGCTGACCATTGGAGTCGATCATTCCGATGAAGGACATGAAGGTGGCCTTGCTCATTACCCATACAGAACCTGCTTCGTATGCCTGTGGAATAGCGGCTTCTGCCTCGATGAGTGTGTTGTAATCAAGTTTTTCGGCGTTGATGGTAGTGCCCTTGGATTTATTTGCCAGAATGCCAGTTGGCTGCCCGGAACCGGTGCCTTTAATGATGGCTTCTTCCAGTGCTACTGCCATGGCTTCTGCCACGTTGGAAACAATGACATCTTCAAATGCGGAGAGTGTCATGTTTTCTGTCTCAAGGGTTACCGCTACAGCGCAGCGCAGTTTGTAATGGCTGAAGGTGATGCTTCCCAGAACCTTTTCCTGTTTTTCAGAGGTAGCTCCTTCTGCCACCCACTTTGCTACCGGCTTCACGTTTGAAGTCGGAATTGCAAGTCCGGTCTTATAGGCAGTACGGGTTACCAGTGGCAGGATGTTGCCATAGGTGCGTACCTTTTCAATGACGCGGTTCAGGGTAGTGGGTGGAATGAGTGCGCCTGCATCGGTGGTGGTGGCTGCATCACGGAATTCAGCAGGAATCGGCGTTCCCTTGGTCACATATGCCATGAATGCGGAGCGGTATTCGTCGGATTCATAGGGATTTTTCTTTACGGCGGTCTGTGGCTTGCTTCTTTTCTGCACGCCTTCCGGTTCATTGCCAAACTGGATACCCCGGGCAATCTTTTCACGCTCTTCGATTTCTTTCTGTTCGGCATCCAGTTTTTTCAGTTCTTCCTGCAGCGCGTTCAGGTCCACCTTGCCGTCACCTTCCAGCGCTTTTCTGATTTCCATTTTTCTCGCTCTGATTTCAAGCAGTCTTTTATTCATTTTTTCTCTCCTTTTACAAAAAAGTTTCTACAATGAGCTTCTTCCGAAGTTCTTCGCTCTTTTCTTTCTCCTGCAGTTCGGCAATAATGGCATCATGGCCTCTGGCTTCAATGCTTGTGCCGTCGTAGGCAGGAAAATCCACCGGACTGACGTCCATGATGAAATCAATGTGGTCAATGGTCCTTGTCTGTGTCTTTGCCACTGAATCATTTTCCCAGGAGTCTTTATCACTGGTGTAGGCAAAGGACATCTTGGAAATGTCCCCCCGCTTAATCAGCTGATAAATATCCTTTCCCGTCGTGGTAGGCGCAATGTCCGCATCAATCTTTAGCCCCTTTTCATCCACATTGAGACGCAGGGTCCCATTTGATGTCCTAGCCAGAATTAATGCGGAGTCGGAGTGGTTATACCGCAGAATGACGTCGCTCATGTCCGTATTGGCATCAACTGCCCCGGGCGCAATGACTTCATAGTATTTCGTTCCGGAGTACGGACTCTCCCACAGCAATGTTTTCTGGTTGAAAACCAATGCATAACCCTCGACATGAAGATTTTCCCCATCCGCATCATCAGCCGCCCTGAGCTGCATGCTTCGTACTTTAATCTTCTTTCTCATCCCCATCACCCCCTTTCGAATCGTCATCATCTTTACCTGTCTGGTAAAGCGACTGATCTTTGGACTTTACGTAGTTCAGGCTGACCACAATTTCCTCGCCTTCCTTGCCAGGCAGTCCGGCATAACCAAAGAGCTCTCGGATTTCATTTCGCTTGATGGCACCGGCAGGAATCATGGCCTCTGCAATCTTTACTTTGGAGGCGGTGCTCATGTAGGCCAGTCGGTTCCCCTCGAATACGATTGCATTCCCAAATCCTCTTTCCTTGGGAGTGAAGATCTTTTCCGTGAATTCCTGTGACAGCTTGATGGCTATTGGAGCAATGACGCTTTCGTAAAAAGCCTGATACTCTTCTTCCTTAAACTTTCCTGATACGATTTCTTCTGAAACTCCGAAGTACTTATATAGATTGTCGCGGGCAAACGTCATCTGGCTGGCATCAAATGTCTGAGTATCGGTGGTAAGCTGCTGAAACTTGCCACGGTTATCCAGTGACCCGATGCCGCTACCATTGGAAGGCCCGGCAAAGGAATTAACAAATTTCTGCCACATACTTTCCTGGTCTTCCGGACGCACGGTCCCTGTCCACTGGATGATTCCGCGGAGCTTGTGGAAATTCTTCACCACATTGATGACTGCCGTCTTCACGGCTTTCAGGAGGTTGATATCCTCCCTCAGAATCTTTCCTTCCGGATCTCCAAAGACGTCATCCCGATTGAAGTGCCTCCGGATGTGGATCATCTCGTCGTATGGGACCGTGGCCTGTTCCCCGGTCCCGAAGGTGAATCGGCAGTAAAGGTTACCCTTCTTGTCTTCAAAAAGCTCCAGATTATTGAAATTCAGCGGCCAAAGAGCCTCCACGTTTCCGTTCATGTCCCTCTGGATGTACACGAATAGGTTATTGTAGCAGTAATACTGAGCTACAATTTTTTCAATGAACTCCGATGCCGTCATGAGCCAGTTCGGCCTTGTTGAAAGGAGATACTGCAGCTTGCTGTCCGCATTCTTCACAATATTCCCATTCTTCCGAACTATGTGGCGCGGATGGAGCTTTCCGGCATGACGCGCAACGGTATCGATGCAGTTTCTTCCGGTAGCGGTGTCATAGGCTTCACCGTCAAAGGGTGCATAATCATTTGCCCATCCATTCAGTAGCTTTGCCCTGGTAAGGCCATCCTGGCCGCCGGTGATTTTGCCAAAAATGTTCCGGATCATGCTTCTTAGTTCGATTTTTTCCAAATCTTCACCCCCTCTCAAATCATGTTCATATAGTCTTCCTTGTAAGTTTCATAAGCAGTATAGGCATCCAGCAGGGAAGCAAAGCCGTCGATGCGCTTTCTTGGGTTGCTTGTCTTGCATGGCTGAATGTTGTCATTCCGGTCCACGTCCACGGCCACATTGGCCATGCACCATTTCAGAATAGGATTGTTATTGTAAATCACCCTTTTGGCCTTCAAATCTGCCGCCAGATTCTTCATCGGTCCGGAAAGTGTTTTCTTTCCCTGGGCCACAGGCGCCATGATATCCTCACCGAATCGTTCAGTCATGGACTGCACCAGGTACTGGGCAGACCATCGGTCATAGCCGCACTTGAACAGGTAGATATCATCCTTCTCCATTTCATCTACGAACCATTGCAGGATAAGGCGGTAGTCATTCCTGAATCCGGGTGAAGTCTGCAGCCATCCTTTCTTCTTCCAGATGTCATATGGAACCTGGTCTTCATGCACCCGTTTTTCCAGTAAATCTTCCGGAATCCAGTACATTTGCTTGATGTAGATGTTCGGATCATCACGGACGCAAAAAAGCATTGTCGCACAGGTCAGGTCCGTTGTTTCGGACAAATCAAAACCACCTATTCCATACTTAGGCTTGAGAGCCTTCATGTCATAGGTGGTTTCATTGTTCAGCTGGTCGAATGTAAAGAACGCTTCCCCGCTGGTTTCACGGATATTGAAGTCCTTGCACAGTAAGTTCTTGACTCTGAGCGCATCATGCTGCGCCTGGTAGACCTTCTGGGCCAGTGTCTGGGTATTCTTGATGCTCCCTAGGCCCGGATTGGCTTTTGCCCAGCACGCTGGGTCCGTCCACTCTTCCCTTTTATCCAGTTCATAGACGATAGGGAGGATGGTTTCATCCTTATAGCCTGCCGGGTCCTCATATCCATTGATGACACGTTCGCATTCATCGTATTTCAGGTCATAAATGTTATCACGGACCGTGCCGGCCGTCGTGGTAATGATACAGAGTGGCTGCTCACGGGCCGTCATGCCGTCGATGAGGACATCATACAGGTTCTTATCCTTCAAGGCGTGCAATTCATCAATCAGGGCTCCGTGCACGTTAAGGCCATCCAACTTATCAGAGTCAGAGCCCAACGGCTCAAATGTCCCTTCATTGAAGCGGGACCGGATGACGGATACGCGCAGATCTAACTTCTTATTTAATGCTGGCGACTTCTTGATCATAGAGCAGGCTTCCCGCCAGATAATTTTTGCCTGGTCCTTTTTAGTGGCTGCGGAATAGATTTCCGGACCGGCTTCCCCGTCTGCTACCAGCAGGTACAGTCCAAGGCAGGAAGCAAATGTGGATTTACCGTTTTTACGTGCAACGATAAGTATCAGCTGCCGATACTCACGGATCCCAGTATCTTTGTCTACGAATCCAAAGAGCGCAGCCGTGATGGCCTTTTGCCACAGTTCCAAGATGACTGGTTTGCCACCCCACTTGCCCTTTGAGTGCTTGCAGAAGGTCTGAATGAAGTCGATGGCGTACTGGGCCTTGGTGGCGTCATAGACATACTGCCCATTTTTATCATTGATTTTTTCCGTCAGATGCTTGAATACCCGCCGTACCTTATCGGATACCACTATCTGCCCGGATTTTATGCCGCCATAGTATTTTTCAATGTAATTCAAGGCCTGTTTTTGATGAATTCCGTCAGCGTATCCTCGGCATCAGGGGCCGCCGTTGCCGGAAGACATTGCACCAAGGTACGGATGGCGCTTACATAGTTCTTGAACGTGGTGGAGTAGGCCTTTGAAACCGTTGATTCTTTGGTTCCAAACTGATTCTCGCCGTTCTTATATTCTTCAACAAATCCGACCTCTTCCAGCTGCTCCATGAGCTTCTGCAACTGGTATTCCAGGCGTGCAACCTGCCCGATCAGCGGGATCACGACCGTCTGTTTCTCTTCATCGGCGGCTTTCAATGCTTCCTGCAAGGCTTTCACCCTTCTTCTAATCGCTGTTTCCGGTTTAATCTGTCTCACTCCATCACCTCCTTACTTCTTTCCGTTAATCTTGCTATTTCCCCTTTTATTTTGATACTACACCCCCTTGGCGGATGCCGTTTGTATCACAGAAAGGCCCGCCCCCGGCGGCATTTTTCAGGCTCCCAAAAGGGAAGACCGGGGGGATTAGCGGTTATGTTCCAGGATACCAATGGGATTGCCATCATCGTCGAACACGCACTCCCTGCCCATGCCTGTACCATGCACAGCGTTGTGGCAGTAGATACATAGCAACTCTAAGTTATCCCAGCCATACACCACGCTGTCATCCCCTACATTCTCCGGAGACAAGTGCGTCTTGTGGTGGACGATAAATCTAGGCGGCTTTCCAGTCCCAACAAATGAACGATTATGGCATCGCTCGCATACGTAGTGCTGAGACTCTGCATAAGCATGAGCGACCTTTCGCCATCGCTGGCTATTGTAAATGTCTTTGGAAAATGCCCTGGCCACGCTGCCTCACATCCTTTTATAAATCAAAAAAGAAAATGGAAACCAAAATAAGAAATCAAATTCTATTTCCATTTTCTATTTCAGTTTCCGATTTCAAAATAAGAAAACAAAAACCACGCTGGTCTGCGTGGCTGTCTGTTCCCTGTTCAATTTTCGATGGTATTAGTATAACACAAAGTGCCCGCACATTCCGTACATAAATCATGCAACAATCAGTCATGTTTCTGCTAAAAATCTGCTAAAAACTGTTCAGAAAGTGTCCATGCCCTAGTTATCAACAAAATTATTCACATTGGTGTTGATAGTTCTATCATCGTTTAAAGAACACAACCGATGTCTGCATAGGCACAGCATCCGGTCCAAACATCATGCCGGTCAATGTTTTGAGTGCAGTGCGTGCCCGTCTCCGGCAGGAGCCAACACTACAGCAGGCGTACCGTGCTGTACTTTCCCAGGATGCATCATCAATATACCGGCTCTCTAAGATTCTGGCATCCGTCTCATTGATATCCTTCAAGGACGCCATTGAGCTATCCAAGCGCCGGATGAGCGGTTCAATCTGCTGCAAGTCAGCACGATATTTACGGATCTTCCGCTGCAAGTCCTCGCGCTGCATGTACATGCGCTCTTCCTGGCTCACCTTTTCGCCGCCACCGCAGCCACTAGTTGGCGACATGGATGACGCTACCGGTGCGGCTTCCAGTTCCAACATGCGCTGGCATTCGTCGATATCGGTTTTGACGTTCGCAATATACTGCGAGAACTCTCGATACCGGCGCAAGTATTCAGCCACTGCGTCGATATAATCGTTATGATACATCCCGCTTCCTCCCATCATTGAATTTAGAAAGCAAGGCAGATTCAATACCTGCCTTGCTCACACTACTGTTTCACTTCACCCACGCTGATCCGCAAGTAACCGGCGCTCTGAGAATACCATTTCCGGCAGGACACCTCAACTACCTGCTTGTCATCTTCATAAGCTACCTTGTTCAGCGCATCCAGAACGACTTTCAACGTGTTATCAATGTCCGGCTTCTTTGCCGGGCGATTGATATTGTGCTGGCACGCCAGCCGCTTTCCCTTGGTGTACGACTTCGGGATCTGGAAGTAGGCATCAACAATAATACCAACATAGCAATCAGATGGGATAGCCTTCCCTCCGGCGGCCAGGAACGCTTTACGAATCAGCCTTTCGTACCTGGCCGTTTTCTCTGGCGTATAAACGGTCCCGCTTTTGTGGCTGAACCGCGGTCTTGCTTTCCCTTGCGGATTTCCTTCTACGATAAACTCCATACATCCTCCCATTATTTCTGAAAATGTACCGTATTTCATCTGGAGATTTCAAAAACCAACGCAGGAAGAATTTCCCGCTTCCTAGTCCAAGGGTTTATTCTTCCTTTGACCTCTTTGAGCCCTGTCATCTTGTAACCGGCCATCTGAAGCTCCATAGCCAGTGAAGACAATCCCACGTAGCGGTTGGATACAGTGAAGCACTTCACACCGTTTTTCTTTAAGCAGTCAGCGTATTCCTTGGCTTCGAGGATGTAGTCGTTAAAGTCCAGGTTTTCATTTCCGTTATCCCGAGACTCCTTGTACTGACAATAGATGCCTGAGAACACCGATCCTTTCTCACAGATGTAGGCGGCCAATGCTCTGTAGAGAGTAGCGGCTACATCATTCTTTACTACGTCCTCGCCAAGCGACTTATCGAGGGCTTTGTATGCTTTGTAAATTTCTTCGAAGTTATTTGTCATGAGACACCTCCATGCGATCCTGCTTCGCCATATCCAGTACTTCACTCATACTGGTGACGTAATGCGGGCAGTCGCTCATGAAAAGCCAGTCGTCCATTTTCTGATACAGCTTTCCAAGCATCTGTCCCAATTCATTCTTTGAATAGCTGAACACGGTCAGCTTTACAGCTTTGATACGGTCTGTGTTGGACAGATCCGCGTAAAGATGCAAATTCCCATCCAAGTCCTTGTCGATATAGATTTCTTTCGGGTCCGTGACGATAGCCCCGTCTTCCGCCTGAATAATAATCATGATTCCTCCTTATAAATTTCCCAGTCGTCCGCAAAAATATCGTCCCAGTTTAAATCCTCCAACCTTGTGTTTTCGAAAGTTCTTTCGAAATTTTGCCAGCCGTAGTGCGTTATGAGAGCCGGATTACAAAAGCGCGCCTCATCCTTAAAGCTGTACACGCCATATGCCCAACACTTTCGCCGGATCTTCTTTCCCTCGCCCGCTGCCTTCAGGGCTTCCCATGTTTTCATCTGTTCTTTCGCTCCATTGTATAACCGTGAAATTCCATCCAATACTGATTGACTTCTCGCATTTTCATCGCCTTTCTGAAAGATTCTTCACATTCCGGGCGGCGATTCTCCTGGCACGTCCGCTCATCGTTACACTTACAGACACGCTGGCCGAATTCGTCATACATCCAATGCCATTGCCCCGGATACAACTTCCTGCCGCAATATGCGCACCGATGATACTCTCCCCGCTTTTTAAGCAGCTCTTTTCGTACTGCTTGAAGATCCTGCTCCGTGTCCGTCCGTCTCCGTTTGTTCTTTCGACCCATCGCGCATTACCTCTCACGGTTAATCAAAAACAGGCTCAAAAGGCCAATAGCAAGAAATCCGCCTGTCATCATTCCCAGGACGAACACAATTACGTCATGCATTGCTATGGTCAATCTCCTTTTTAAGCGCTTCACACTTTACAAAAAACGTCCAGCGGGTCCTCCCGCGTCTATCACCAAAGAGCGGCCTGTAAGGCGCTAATTCAATCACTTTCTGGAAAGGAATGTCGTAGTCTGACCATTTGAACGCCAGAACACCGCCATCACACAATGTGCGGAAGCATTCAGAAAATCCTCTGCTCAGTTCTTTCTCCCAATCATGCGGAAGTACGCCATACTTTTCGCGAAGGTATGATCCTTCTCCTGCTCGCGTAAGATGCGGCGGGTCGAATACCACAAGATTGTATTCGCACAGACAAACGGATGTGTCATTAAGATTAGTGAAATCACCAACCTCATCCGGATCTACTGTTACTTTTCTGTCACCGTAGGTAAATGTACCACGCCTCTTGTCTATGAAATCGACCACGTTCTCTGCTTCTTCTTTGTCGAAATAAAAGCTTTTCCCTCCGCAGCAGGGGTCGAGGACATATCCATGTCCGAAATTTTCTTTTCTCATGCCGCCCCCTTAAAATGGAATTTCTTCCTGCTCCATTGCCGGCGGTTCTTTGGTTGCCGTCCCAAACTGCCCAAATCCGCCCGTAGGCGCGTTCTGATTGTCAACGTGATAATCCCCTTGCCCAGAACCGCCAGAACGCTTCTCGATGAACTCAGCACGGTTCACGGCGATTTCTGTAGTAAATTTTTTCTCCCCGCTTTTGCTGGTATAGCTTCCTGTCTGGATTCTGCCTTCTACCAAGAGCCGTTGCCCTTTGTAGACGTAATTGCCAATGGCGTCGGCAGTTTTTCCGAATGCTACGCAGTTAATGAAATCCGCTTCCGGATTCTGGTCCGTTTTATTTAATCGGTTGACCGCCAGCGTGAAGCGGGCTATGGTCATGCCGCCCTGCGTTACCTTAATAACCGGGTCACGGGTCAGTCGCCCTAAAATAATGGCTGCATTCATGCTTTCCCTCCATCTTCCATAAACAATTCTCGTAAGAACTTCGTGTATTCTTCCGCCTTTGCCAGGTCGCTGAGCAACGTGCCCTTCTTCGGATAGCGGTACAGATACTTGATAATGTTCCCCACGTAGTAGGCTTCCGCTCCGGAAAGGCCACGGGTCATGATTTCAATTACTTTTTTGCATTCTGCGCCCTTCCATGTGTAGTGATCCGGGTGCTGTATATCATTAGTCATTTCCTCAATCACCCCCTATAGCATTTTCTTGAAAAGGCTTTCAAAAATCGGCACGGGGATACTATTGCCTGCTTGACAGTAAAGGGTTCTCCGGCTATTAACCTGAGCGGCTGCATCAAAGTCGATATCGCTGTAACCTTGAAGCCGCCAGCATTCACGCTCAGTCAAATACCTATAATTTCCGTTTCCTATTGGCAGGCATCCGCATCCCGGCGCTCTGTCCGGTCTTTCTGTAATCGTCCAACAGTAATCATGGATAATAGGAAGTCTCCTGATAGTTCCTGTCTTCCCGATTGCCCTAAGCATTGATGGAGCTTTAACCCTGTAATAATCATCAACAGGGCCGCTTTCCAGGAAAGCCCTGATATTGGTCATTGGCTTTCTTTTCAGATGGGTAAAATCAAATTCTTTGCCGCCCAAAATAGACACCGTGAAAACCCGTTCCCTGGCTTGTGGAAGACCGAAATCCCGGGCATCCAGCAGAGCATAGGAGCTTATATACCCCATTTGTTCCAATTCAGACATGTACAATTCATGGTTATGCACCATATAGCGGCTTCTTACGTTTTTCACGTTCTCCCATATGATGATTCTGGGCTTCCATAGTCCCATATTTCTAACGATGCTAATGGTTTCCCACATGAGCGATGAGCGGGTTCCGCTATTCGGATCCGCTCCGCGCTGCCTGCCTGCAATACTGAAATCCTGGCAAGGGCTTCCGTGGATCAAGATATCTGGCTTCAAGTTCCACCCCCTAACGTCTTGTGTTTTATACGCTAGGTCGCAGCGAAAGATCGCATTGTATGACCTGACAGCCTTTTCATCGATTTCGACATAGTCGATTGATTTAACCGGAATCCCTAAGTTTCGCAGTGCGACCCGAGGACTGCCAATTCCACCAAATAATTCAAGAATCTTCAGCATTATCATTCCTTCATTTCTTCAGTAACTCTAAAATTTTGCTATCTATCATAGTTCGTCATAACCAATTCCTCCTTATCGGTAGATTTTCCCAGTCCGGATGTTTTTCAATACAATCCGTTCAACTACTTCAAACCCATAGGCCTTGAAGATTTCCCTGGCCTTGTGGATGGCTTTATCCATCCTGGCGGCATCCGCCTCATCCTGTTTTCGTTTCTCTTCCTGCCGGATTGCTTTGTACGCCCCGCCATACGTCGGATCAGCGTAGCCTTCTTCGTTTTTAATCATCAGCCTAACCCCGCTAGTCTTTGATTCTGCCCTTCCACTCGCAGTGCATATGGATTTACCATCTCATAGATTCGGCTGCCAAGCGCTTCATCAATCCTGGCAAGGTTACCCACGCTATACTCACTGCTGAAAATCGTCGTCAGATGGTTCAAGTACCTGGCATTAATCAGGTCAAAGACCACTTTCAGCTCATCCATGTCAATGTCCACCAGTTTCCCGTTTTCCACGCGGCCGGAGAACTTGAACAGGTCATCAATGTAAAGATTCTGGCAGGTCTTCCATTTCTTCATGGTTACGTTATAATCCGCGCTGTAACTCCGGGCTGCTTTGACCAAGTTCGGGATTTCCGCCCGGTAGGAAAAATAAAAGTGCGGTTCTCCGAATTGCCGCGTCAGTTCCTGGCAAACAGCAATGCAGATATGAGTCTTCCCCATGCCAGAGCGGCCAAAGAGTCCAAAGCCAGTTCCGCCCGGAGCATGGCCTTTCAGCCAGTCTTCTGCCATGGCCTTCATTCTTCCGGCAACCTCACTTCGGCTTTCATCAAAGCTGGCAAGCGTGTACCGCTCGTAATCCTTCGGGGAAATTCCGGAATTTCTGAGCCGATGCACGACCTGCCGACGTTCCCAGCAATCGGGGCAGTGAGCCATAGCTACTGTTCCGTCATCTCTTGTAATTGCGACCCAGCCGCTATTCCCGCAACGCTGGCAATAGATGCCGTCTTTTGCCGGCTTAGCCGGTTCCTCGGCCATGGCCCCGCCGTTCTTTTTCGCCTGTGCAGCCATATCCATAATCATGGACATAACTGAGCCTTTCATTGATTCCATACAGCTCCCCTCTTCTTTCAAAAGGGTATGTTGTCGATCTCCAGTGGTACGGTTCCTGTAGAGCCCTGGTCGCCACTAGGCAATTCATGTCGCTGCCAAGTCCTACAAGCGGCCTGCCACGACTTCATTGGGTTCCGTCCCACCTTCCAGCCATTGCTTTCGTAATAATCCATGAAAGCTTCGGCAGAAAATGTGTAGCTATTCTCTGCAATATAGGCCTTGAGTTCTTCAAGAGTAGGTTTTTTGAATTTCTGAGCAGCAGTTGTTGAGATGTTGGCAGAGCTTCTCTTCCTACTACTATCTCTATCCTTACCTATCTCTAACCTATCTCTATCTCTATCCTGAGGTTCCATATTGGAGCCGACTTGGCCCCGAACTGGTTCCAACGTGGTTCCAGACTGGATACAGGTCGGTTCCATATTGGAGCCGACTTGGCCCCGAACTGGTTCAGCTAAGACGTATTCGCCTTTTTCGTTCACTTCCAGCAGCTTGATTTCCTCACAATCTGTTGGTTTATAGCGGTCCTTCTTGATGTAGTTGTGGATCCGCCAGTGCTTGATGGTCATGATGCCAGTATCGAACGGGATTAGGTACTGCTTTGCAATAAGCAGTTTTATATCATCCGGTGATGCCCCCACGGTTCGCATGATGGTCTTGGCGTTCTTCAAGAATCCGTCATCGTCTGCCCTCAGGAGCATGTGGAAGTAAAGGCATTGCGTGCTGGCCGGCATATCAAGAAACATGTCCGTATCAATGACCGACTTGCTCATCATTCTTTTATCCGCCACAGTATCCCCTCCTTTCTCTTAGGGCTGAGAATGTGCCGGTAGCACACAAGCACCGCCGGCCAGTTTCCCAGTAACTCATTCATCCAGGAAGGATTATTCAGTATCAGATTCAAACAAATTCCCCTGGGCACGTCTGCCGTTGATGTACTTTTCCGTTTCATCCAGCAGATGCTGCACGGCTTCCCATGTCTGCGTGGCCATGAACTTCGGATGCTCTGCACCGGTAGGGTTCTTCATGGTAGACGGTGGTTCTTTAAGCGCTGGAGTCACGACAGAAACGGATTCACCGGAGATCGGCAGGTAGAGCTTGAAGCCAAACTTTACCGACAGTTCTCCAGAAGAGCTGTAAGCCAGCACGACTTCATTGGGGATGATGCGGTGTTCCATGAATCCCCCAGTGAATGACATGATGGCCGCAATGTGGCTGCCCAGATACTGGAAAGCATCATAGAATTCTGGCGCTGCCTTTTCTTCTGATGTGAGCTGCAAGGTATCCAAGTAGCTGTCACGATATTTTTCATAGTTAATCCGGATGCCATCCTTCACGAGCTTCACCTTGGAAATAATGATTTGCTTTGCTGTTTCCTCCATAGCTGCCTCCCTTTATTTCGCTGCTTCTTGGTCAGAAATGATTTCGCCGGTCTCCGGATCCACATTCTGAGGGATGGGTTCCGCATCAATGGTCATCGTTTCATCCGGTTCATCTTCCATGCTGGCGGAGATATTGCTCTTGACCGTTTCATCGGTCGCCACAGCCTTTACGAAATCGGTAGCAATCGGAGCATATTTAAGGGCACGTTTCAAGACCGTCTTCTTGGCCATGGCATCGAAATCAGACTGCCACGGCCCATTGTGGAAGCTCTTTGACTTCTTCTGGGCGAATTCCAGCACATCGTCCTTGCTCATGACTTCAAAGCCATAGCCGCCGGTCTTGGTATGCCAGACGGCATAGTACATGGTGACCGGGCCGCGGTTGCTCATAGCCGGGATGTGTTTCAGTTTAGGTTCCAGGCCCAGCTCGTATTCGAAATCATCATTTTCATGGACTTCATGCGCTTGGATGTCCTTAATTTCCCCAGAGCGGTACGCCAAATCCAGCAAGCCCTTGTACCCCAACTGGAACTGGCAAACATTGCCGTAAGGAATCAGGTAAGCCTGGCCAACAGGGGTATTCGGCTCAAGGCCCAGCTGGGCGGCCTGCATCATCGCTCCCAAGAAAGACTGAGGCGTACACTGTTGCAATTTAGGCGTGCTGGAAAGGGCAGTGAAGACCATACGGGTAAAGCGTTCCGGAGTGATGACAGACGGCAGCGCCTTCTTGATTTCCGGTTCCATGGCCTTAATGAGGCCTTTCAGAGACGTATCCTTCTGCTGCATTTCCTGCATCTGGTTGTGCGTTCTTGTTAATCCACCTTTTGTGTTCATGATTATTTATCCTCCTTGACTTCCTTAATGGAAAACCGGCGGCTTGCTTTGCCGGTTGAAATAAAGCCTTTATCCTTTAAGGCCTGGTACATGTCCGGGTCCGCCTTTTTGAGTTTCGACAGTGGGCATGTTTCCCGGCCATTGGCGATTTTCCAGGTAACTTTGAATGATCCGATGCAGCCTGCTTCCGCATCCCCCAGCATTTCTTTCAGCCGGTTCTGGTTCAGGGAAATCTGCTCTTTGAGCTTATCCATGATTTCGGTGTCCCCGTTGATGCGGGCAATCAGCGTATCCGCTTCTTCCGGCAACATGATTTCTTCATCGCGGCTGTCAGCATATCGGGAAGCCAATGCCTGGGAGCAGGAAAGGGAACCATCTACCGGCGGGGCCGTTTTCGTCTGAACTAAGTCCCAGAATTCTTTTTCTGCTTCAATGAGTGTCTTGATGTCTTCTTCATCCCGTTCAATCCGCTTCCACTTGGCTTCATTCCCTCCCAGCAGAACCGCAATATACCAGTAGTCTGCCCCAGTAACTGCCATGTAGTGGAGACACTGGCAGTAATAAGCATCCGGAATTTCATCATCCTTCCACTTCCGGTACTGGCTGACGCCAGCAGTCTTGATTTCAAGGCCCGCGTTTTCACCAACCACTGTGCGGTCCACATTGGCCAGCATGAACGGGTATTCCCTGCTCTGGAGTGTCCCCAGGCGCTTTACCTTCTTGCCAGTCTCTTCCTGGAACCAGTCGGCAATGTTGGATTCATTCTTTGTGCCCCAGTATACGTACTGATTGTCCGACAGATCCGGCGCTTCCGCCTGCCCCGTCTTCTCCAGCCAGAGCTGATATGTGGATTTATACTGGTTCATCCCCATGATGACAGCCGCATCACTGCCACCAATTCCAAGGGCTCTTGCCTCGAGCCATTTTTCATGGTCTTCTGCATCTTTGACCGATAAAATCAAATCACAGTTTGTATACGCCATTTCCTTTACCTCCAAAATTTGTTAAAATAGAGGCGGAATTTATTGGGAAATATAGTTCCGCCGGCCTGCCGTTGGTTGCCTCCAACAGCAGGCCATTTCTATTTCTCCTTCAAAACAGGGATGAGCAGCTTCTGCCCTGGCTGGATCTTTCCGGCATCCGCGGGGAGCGGCTTCCCGCAACCCTCGCAACATCTCACTGCGCCACCGCCATGAGTAAGGCATATGCCGCGACGCACACCAACGTCAGCGGATACACCGCTACTTCTCGCCAGAAAGCGCGGCGTGCTGCGCCGGGGTCGTTTCTCTCCGTGACCACCTGCGAGGCGAGCGCTGCGGTTCTCGCCTCTTCGTGGTCGCGGGCCGCTATCATCTGATGGACGACTTCGACTGCTTCAGAATCACTCATGTTCATTCATCTCCCTGATTTCAGTAACCACTCGCTGGGCTGCCATATACCCGGCAGCTTTCCCCTCGTAGATCCGAGCCATCATGTCCTTCGAACACAACCGTGCGCTTTCCGCCAGATTTGCGTTGCGGGTTGTTTCATCCCGCAAGAAACGCGACATAGTTTCGGGCAGTGCCTTTGCTTGCATCATCTGCATTGCAACGGCGAGGGCGTCGGTCTTACCTGCTAGGTAGTCACCGACGGACTCATCCTTGCATGCGACCTGCTCGACGCCCGCATCCGCGCAAAGAGCTCCTAGTTGTGCGAGAATTTCTTCTCTCATTGCTTTTTCTCTCATTTCGTTCCTTATTCCTCCTTTAGACGGTCTCATCGCCATGATTGGCTTCCTCCTTCTTCTTTTTTGCTAACCATTCCTGAAACGCCTGAATATTTTTCGGGTCCTGATAAAACCGAGCGCATTCCCGGGCCACTCTTGAAATGTAAGGACCTTCCGGATGTTCGCTGTCCAACATGTTTATCACCTCTCTTTTTGGCCTTTTGCTTTCAGCCATTCCCGGTATTCATCCGGATGGCTCCGGATGTAATCCATGATGTATTGGATAAGAGCATCCATATCACCTGTCTCCTCTATTTTTTCGAGTTTCCGAAATTAAAAGCTAAAAAAAAGAAGATCTACTTCACCTGCCGTCAATTTCCTGTCAAGGGCAAAGTTGGCGGTCTTATAAATATCGTCCTGAGTAAAGCTGGTATTGCCATTAAGACGGTCATTCAATGTAGACGGGGATATACCCAAAAAGCTGGCATAATTTGCAAGCGTCTTGAAGTTTTCACGGATAAATCCCCTGAGATAAGCGTACTTAAATTTTGGCTTTTCTTTTCCTCTCATTGTCTTCACCCCCTTTCGTTGCTTTCGACTTGTCGAAATTTCTTAACTGAATGATAGCACATGGTTTTTTATGTGTCAACGATTTTCCGAAAAGAACGATGAAATTTTATTGATTTTATTCGAGAAATCGTATATTATAGTGATGATGATTTGAATGCTTCACTAGGATAGAGGGAGACATTATGAACAATATTTTAATCAATAGGATAAAGAAGATACTCACAGAACAAAATATGAGCAAGGCCGATTTATCTAGGCTGACTGGCATCAGCAACTCTTCCCTTTCGGAATATCTAAATGGGAAGTATGAGCCAAAGCAAGATAAGATTGCTCTAATCGCTAAAGCCTTGCATGTCAGCCCTGCCTGGCTTATGGGATTTGACGAAGAGCCGAACCTGAACCGGCGCGATGAACGTGAAATTGAGTCAGATCTGGAAGACATGATGAACTCTATTTCCTCTGCCGCCTTTGAAGGAGAGGATGATATCGAAGACATTGAAGCCTTCAAAGCGACCATCAAGGCTGCCATGATCCAGGCAAAGAAGATAGCCAAGAAGAAATATACGCCGAAAAAATACCGGAGGGATTAAGACTATGGATGTGCAGCAAAAAGTTGCCGCTCTTATCCGACGCTATAAAACAGATGACCCGTTTCGGCTGGCCGCGTGTCAGAATATCATCATCATGTATTCTGACCTGGGCGGAAAATACGGCAACTATCTCAAATATAAACGTTCAAAATTTATTATTATTGACGATGCCCGGACCCCGGAAGCCATGCTGCCGTTCGTCTGTGCGCACGAACTTGGCCATGCGCTTTGTACGCCTAACGACAATACCCAGTGGCTCAAGACCTATACCATGGATATCAATGCTGACCGGGTGGAGAGACTGGCAAACATGTTTGCTGTAGAGCTGCTGTTGAATGATGGGTATCTGGCAGAGCATCCGGGGACATCTATTTACACGCTGGCTCATTGCCGCGGAGTGCCGCATCGTTTCATTAAGCTGAAAAAGTCAGGAAGGGATATATAATTGTTCAACTTTCTACACAATCTCTTTTCTTCCGACCCGGAGAAGAAAGAAAAACGCCGGGCTGAAAAAGAAGAACGGGCCCAGCTCAGGGCGCAAAAGAAGCACAATCAAAGGATAGCCAGTAAGCAGCTTCTTGCTGATGAGTGGCATCCGGTAAAATTCCCTTATCAGGCCACCATCTTCAACATCCAGCGGGCCAATAAGGGATATGGCAGCACATGCCAGATATCTGTCCGCTATATCGAAAACGAGCAGTACAAAGATATGATTTACCTGGTAAATCCCAAAGTGAAGTCATTTTCTTTTTCTAATTATCACGATATCAAGCTGGAAGATGTGGCAGATGCACCGACCTTTAAGGACGTATGGCCAAAGATTGAACCATATTTTACCGGGAAAAACGTCATCACCTACTATGCAAATGCTCATCTGAGGTCGCTGCAAGCTACCTTGAAAAAGAATCACATTCCAGAGCCGGAGATGCGCTTCATTGACCTTTATGATTATTTTTGTGAGCGCCACGATAGCTGGAAGTCTCTCAGTCTGGATTCTGTGGCCGAAAAGCTTGACCTCGATACCTTCCCAAGTGCCCAAAATCCAAAAGACACCTTGGCCACCATTACAGAAATCCTTGAGCTGATGTATGAAAAGCGCCCCGGCATCCTAAGGAAGCTGCTGGGCGTCAAAGCAAAGCGAAAATAAAATAAAAAGCCCCTGCCATATCGCGAAATATGACAGGGGAATGCAGTCAGGCATTACCAGTACCGGGCTGCGGTTATAATCCACTCTTGTAGGAGGCAGATTATGTATATATTATACCATGAAAGCCTCCATTCACCATAGAAGGAGGCTCTTTTTATGCCTAAAACAGAAGAAAAGCAAACCATAACGGCAGTCATATATGCCAGATATTCGTCAGATCGGCAGCGTGAGGAATCCATCGAAGGGCAGATCCGTGAATGTAAAGCCTTTGCCGCCGCAAACGGCTACCGGATCATCGGGACCTACATTGATAGAGCCATGTCTGCTCGGACTGACCAGCGCCCCGACTTCCAGCGGATGATCCATGACTCTGACCGGCATCTGTTCCAGTTTGTTATAGTGTATGCCTTGGACCGGTTCTCCAGATCACGTTACGATTCCGCAATCTATAAGAATCGCTTGAAGAAAAACGGTGTCCGGGTCCTGTCTGCGAAAGAAAATATCAGAGATGATCCGACGGGAGTAATCTTGGAATCTCTGCTGGAAGGATACGCTGAATACTACTCGCTGGAGCTTGCCCAAAAAGTCCGCCGCGGAATGGCCGATAATCTGTTGGAAAAGAAATGGGTGGGCACCGTTATTCCCTTCGGGTACAAAAAGGGAACAGATTCCAGGCTATATGTCGATGAATCAAAAAGACAGGCGGTCATAGATATTTTCCAGATGTATTCTGACCGGTATCGTCTTGTTGATATTATCGCCTATCTGAATGCCCATCATTTCACCACCGCCCAGGGCCGCCCGTTCAGCCGTAACAGTCTGAACAACATCCTGGTAAATTCAATTTATACCGGCACGTTCCGGTGGGCCGGAACGGTCTATCCGGGCTATGCCCCGCGGATCATCTCCGATGAGCTTTTTAATAAAGTCCAGAAAATAAAAGAAGGAAGGAAGCGGAACATGATAAAGAGTACATCTCCCGACTACGAGCTGACCGGTAAAATCTTCTGCGGCCGCTGCGGTCGTCCGATGGTCGGTGTCTCCGGAACCGGCAAGAGCGGGAACACATATTTCTACTACAAGTGCTCAGGGAAAACACACGGCCGGAAAGACTGCGACGCCAAAGCTATCCGGCGGGACGCCGTGGAGTCTGCTGTCTACAATGCGACTGTGGCTATGCTCAAACAGCCCCATGCAATTAAAATCATCACAGCCCAAGCCATTTTGGTCCAGGAGCGCGAGCAAGGCAATCCCGAAGTAGATAGGCTAAAACATGAAAAGGCGGCTCTGGATGCCAAAATCCGCAATATCTCGAAAGCCGTGGCTGCGGGGCTGACAGCTGACGAAATCATTTCACAAGCCAATGAATATTCAAACCGCAGCAAAGAGCTCGAGTCACTGATCCAGGTCGAAGAGTTAAAAGAAAAGACCTTTACTCTCACGCCGGAAGCCGTGACATTCTTCCTAGAAAAGCTGCTAGAGAAGGCCGAAACCGGAAGCACCACCCTTTCCACCTTCTGGGACTTCATTCGCTGCATAAAAATAAACGGCTGCATAGCTGAAATTCATTTCAACTACACAGCCGTTCCCGCTACGCTCGACAATCCTATCAGAGTCAAGATTGAAACTAATGAGGAATGTTCGAACGATGATGTTCTGGTGGATCATCAGGGGTTCGAACCCCGGACACCCTGATTAAGAGTCAGGTGCTCTGCCAGCTGAGCTAATGATCCGTTTCAACGAGATTTATTATACTCGTTTTTTTGCTTTTGTCAAGCTCTTTTTTCAAATCCTTGATTTGTTTTTGTTTCAAGAGGTCTTGTCTCAAGCGATGTTAAGAGTATATCATGTAACTTCATTTTTTGCAAGAGGTAAAATAAAGTTTTTTTGAAAAAGAGCAGTTGCCTTTCAGTAGTGGATCCCATACTTATGCTTCAGCTCATCAATATCCTTTCGCATGTCACGGTCACATTCTTCCAGTGCCATTTTCAGATTTGGAAGCTTCTGTCTCACCAAGAAAGACTTCTTCGCGCTGGACATTTTATAAATGCGGGCAAGCTCTTTCTTGTAGGATGCCATGAATTCCGCCAGCTCTTCAGGGGAAAGCTCCTGTTCTTCATTCAGATCGACTTCTTTCTGATCCATTCTATGTTCTCCTTCCCTGGGAAACGCTGATTCCCTTGTTTTCTTTTATTGTACCATGAATCCGTCCTCTCTGCCTGTAAGAAATAGCGGCCATTTCTATTTTTGAAAATAATTCTTAAAATACAGTGGAAATATAAAGTACCATTCAGTATAATAAAGGAAGGCAATCATATAGCTTTTATTCACCAATCAGCTTATATATTGTATACACTATATCAATGTTGCATTGAAAGGAAGGTATCATTATGCCGCTCGTAGGAACTACTGAAATGTTTAAAAAGGCATATCAGGGGCATTATGCCATTGGTGCATTCAATGTGAATAACATGGAAATCATCCAAGGGATCATGGAAGCTGCCAAGGAAGAGGAGTCTCCGGTCATTCTTCAGGCTTCGGAAGGTGCCCGCAATTATGCCGGTCAGGAATATATCGTCGGCCTGGTCAAGACTGCCCTTCAGGATTATCCGGAGATCCCGACCGCACTCCATCTGGACCACGGCTCTTCTTATGAGATCTGTAAGGCCTGCATTAACGGTGGCTTTACTTCCGTCATGTATGATGGCTCGAAGCACTCCTTCGAGGAAAATGTCAAAGTCACAAAGCAGATCGTCGAATATGCACATGACAAAGGTGTCGTGGTCGAAGCCGAGCTTGGACGTCTGGCCGGCGTAGAAGATCTGGTCAGCGTCGATGCGAAGGATGCGATCTTTACGGATCCGGAAGAAGCGGCTGAGTTCGTAGAGCTTACCGGCTGCGACTCTCTCGCTATTGCGATCGGCACCAGCCACGGAGCTTACAAATTCAAAGGCGACCCCTATCTTGACTATGAACGTCTGGAAAAGGTCGGCAAGCTCCTGCCGGACTACCCGATCGTCCTCCATGGCGCTTCTACCGTCATTCCGGAATTTGTGGAAAAGTGCAATGCCTATGGCGGCAAAGTCCTCGGCGCGAAAGGTGTCCCGGAAGACATGCTCCGCAAGGCTGCCACGATGGCTGTCTGCAAGATCAATATCGACACCGATATCCGTCTGGCTATGACAAGTGCCATCCGTGAAGCGCTCTGCAAGGATCCGTCGAATTTCGACCCGAGAGGCTATCTGAAGCCGGCCAGAGAGGCTGTGAAGCAGATGGTCATGCACAAGATCGAAGCTGTCGTCGGCTCCGCGCATACCATCTGATCAGCCAATCAAAAAGCAGCCCCCAAGGGCTGCTTTTTGATTGCTTCTATTTCACTGGTTGATCAGATTTTTTGCCGTCTTTTTCAGCTTCGAAAGCGCTTTCCCTTCGATCTGACGGATGCGTTCGCGGGTCACATCGAAGTATTTTCCCACTTCTTCGAGAGTCCTTGTCTTGCCGTCTTTCAGCCCGAAGCGCAGCTCGAGCACCTGTCGTTCTCTTTCCGTCAGTCCGGTCAGGAGTTCTTCGATCTGCTCGCGGAGAAGGATGCTGCCGGCGGCATCATCCGGCGCGATGGCTTCATGGTCTTCGATGAAATCTCCCAGATGGGAATCTTCCTTTTCACCGATCGGCGTTTCCAAAGAAATCGGGTCCTGCGCGATCTTTTTGACCTCGCGTATCTTGGCGAGTGATACGCCCATGGCTTTGGCAAGCTCTTCATTGGTTGCCTCACGCCCATTCTCCTGTAGCAGCTGGCGGGAAATGCGATTCAGCTTATTGATCGTCTCTACCATATGTACCGGCACACGAATGGTGCGTGCCTGATCCGCAATGGCGCGTGTGATAGCCTGTCGGATCCACCATGTAGCATAGGTGGAGAATTTATAGCCCTTGGTATAGTCGAATTTATCGACCGCCTTTAAGAGTCCCAGATTTCCTTCCTGAATGAGATCCAGAAACTGAAGCCCGCGACCCAGATATTTCTTTGCGATGGAGACCACGAGACGGAGGTTCCGATCAGCCAGCTCTTTCTTCGCTTCCCGCGCCGCTTCCTTTTCTTCGGGAAGCGCGTCCGCACGCATCCCCGCCTCGACCGTCTTGGCAAGCACGATCTCTTCTTCACTGGTCAAAAGGGGCAGCGCACCGATTTCCTTCAGATACATTTTCACGGGATCATCGATCGAGACGGCATTATCCAGATCAGGCACCGGCGTGTCTTCTTCGGCTTCCGCCTCGGCCTCTTCTTCTTTGACAAGCTCAGCCGACTCCTCTTCCTCGATGAAGTCGAAGGAATCATCCACTTCTTCATTAAAGTCGACTTCCAGCTGGTGGATATGAAGCGCTTCATAAAGTGCAGACAGATCTTCTTCACCCAGATTGTGCGTGGAAATGAACTCCATGATATCCTTATTCGCTACCAGCCCGTCATGGGATTTTTTCTTCAGCTCCTGAATCCATTTTTCAAGTTGAGTCATTCGTTCAGCCATTTTTATATCCCCCGATACTGGTAATCCATTCCGGCGATCATGTCCATCTCTGCTTCGGAAATGTGGTATATGCAAAACAAACAATATGCGTAAAGACTAGTGACTAGTGACTGGTGACTAGTGACTGGTGACTAGTGACTAGGGATTAGGGATTAGATTTCAGGTATCTGACTTCTACCGTCCGACTTCTGATGTCTGATATCTGACCACAGTAATCGGTCACCACTTATGCCCTTCCCAGTGCCATGATCTCTTTGCTGAGGCGGATACAGATCATCTGCTCTTTTCTCGCCTCTTCCGGATCTGAAGTCATGAGTGACTGGACTTTTTCTGTATGAAGACGATACTCCTTCTGGAGATACATCTTCATCAAAGGCCATATATATTCCTCCTGAGGGACAGAGCCGGGCGGATCCCCCTCCATCGCAAGCTCTGCCAGGAGCGGTATATCCTCTCGAAGGAGCTTCCCCTCCACCGCCTGTTCCGTGATCTCTCCCTCCATCGATTTCATCGCATCAAAGAGTCTCTGACGGAAAGGCGAGGTGAAAGGATAATTTTTGAGTAACTCCCAGCCCTCAGGAAGCATATGATAGCGGAGGCAGTACTTGAGAAGCCCTTCTTCCAGGAGCTTCTGCTTCTTTGCCTGCGGCCCATTGTCTGTCGTCGGTGCTTCCAGCGGTGTTTTCTGGGAAATATATAGGGTCGAATGATTCTTTTTCGCAAAGGAGAGTGCTTCACTTCGGATCATTCCTTCATCCATGTGGAGCGTCATCGCCATCTTGCGGATGAACGAATTGAACTGAAACGTATCCTGCTGCGCGAGAAGTACAGCGAACATCTCATCAAGAATGTGATGCTGCCCGTCAAGTGTCGACGCATCATACTGCCGCTGCAGCGCGCCAAAAAGATAGTCCAATGCAGGCTGCGCTTGCGCTACCGCTTCTAAATAAGCCTCCCCGCCATGAAGATTGACAAATTCATCCGGATCCTTGCCCTCCCCCACGAGTGCCACACGCAGCTTCAGTCCCACAGCGCCGGCGATCTCCAATGCCCGCCGCGTCGCATTCTGACCGGCAGCATCCATATCATAAGAGAAAACGATCTCGTCGGCATATTTTTTGAGAAGCCTTGCCTGCTCTACGGTAAAGGCAGTCCCGAGGGAAGCTACTACATTCGTGACACCATGGGCATGCAGGGAAATCGCATCCATGTAGCCCTCGACCATGATCGCCTGCCGCTTTTTGCGGATTTCCGGCAGTGCCTGATAGATAGCAAAAAGGAGACGGCGCTTATTGAAAATAGGGCTTTCCGGCGAATTCAGATACTTCGGTTTACTGTCATCCATGACACGACCGCCGAATGCCACCACGCGCCCCTTCAGATCCAGAATGGGAAACATGCAGCGATTGCGGAACATATCAAAATAGTTTCCATTCTTGTACCCGCAAAGCCCGCAGACTGTGAGTATCTTCGGATCTATCTGCTTTTTCGTCGTGAAGTCATGGTATAGACGATGCCAATCCGCCGGTGCAAAGCCCAGCTTGAATCTTTCTATGGTTTCCATCGAAAGGTGGCGCTTCTCGAAGTACGCCATTCCCGCCTGTCCCATCTGCGTCCGTGTGAGGCAATTGTGGAAATAAGAGCCTGCAAGCTCCGTGACCTCCACCATTTTCTTCATCATGGCTGCCTTTTGCCGTTCTTCCGGAGAGATCTCCTCCGTCGGCATATCGATATGGGCATAATCAGCTACTCTCTCCACGGCCTCCATGAAAGTGATCCCTTCCATCTTCTGCAGGAAATGGAAGATGTCCCCGCTCTCGTGACAGCCAAAGCAATAATAAAATCCTTTTTCCGGAGACACTGAAAAAGAAGGAGTTTTCTCCGGTCCATGAAAAGGACAGGAGGCGAAATAGTATCTTCCTTTTTTCTTCAGATCGACATACGAGCCGATGATGTCATTGATATTGACACTGTCCTTCAGCCGCTGCAGAAAATCATTGCTCAGCCTCACCACAACTCCTCCTTTCTGTAAATTCATTCATTGTTATTGCGTATCCTATCCGTTTCGCAAAAAGCGCACAGGCAGTATGCAAAATGCCTGAAAGTTTTTTCTGTGTATAAGCTCCGCGGTGCCTCTTTTTGTGCCGTACCACTGCGGCTCACCTGTCAGCCAAAGACAGCCGAGAAAGCAGAGGATCCGCTTTGCAGGTAAGAAAAGCACCGACTACTGCAGAAAACACAAAGGTACTACAAGCATCGGTGCCATAGGGACAAAATGATGAGCAGATACGCCAGCTCACACTTTCACATCTTTAGTTAATTCCTGCCAGCGTGCAAAAAGGATCTGCATATAGAGCCTTGATTTCAAGCCAAAGGAAGCGAGCGCATAGCCATCAGATACCTCGACCAGGAGCGTCTTGCCTTCATCCGTGATACCAAAGTCCAGCGCATAGCCGGCAGGGGCGGAATGATACGCAGCAACGGCTGCTTTGAGGACTCTGGGATCAGGGAAAATATCCCAGCGTCCTTTATATGGACAAAGACCTACGATCTCTCCCTGAAGTACCCAGAGACGCCATTCGGAGATGAAATTCACACGGCTGCTGCACCAGACATCGATATCTTCGAGTCCCCCGCCCAGCTTGATGAGGTCTTCCGACTTATCGAGCACAGTGCCATGGAATCGCTTCACATCCTCCACCGGTTTGACGAAGACATGCCAGTCTTCCGCATGGCTGGTGATGGTGAAGAGCGTCGATTTCCAGATCTTTCGTCCGACAAAGGGCATCAGCTCATCCGGATAATCCAGTGGCAGCAGCTTCACGCCGAATCTTTCGAGTGCCACCTTCACATCAGAAAATGTCCCCACCACAGGATCCTTCGGATCATTATCGGTCAGAGAATACACCACTTTATAGGGCTTCACAGGGATATCCAGTTCATTTGCTCCCGCATAGGCTGCATAGCAGCTGCGGTCATATAATTCTCCAGTATGTCTGATACGGATATAAGCCTTCATGTACTCCCCTCCTTCTCTCTCTTTTCAGGCAGAAATAGAAACTATTCCTACTACTACAAATTCAATCATACCATGAATGTATTCTTTTTGCCAGTAGGGAACAATGATTTGCATGCCAATCCCCCATCGGTCAATCTCTCGGGCTGCACCATCGCCGAAAGCGGCTTCTGTGGAGCTCCTGCAGGTGGAGGGCTTGGGGGAGAAGCAGCAAGAGGGATGGCTATGATGAAACGATGTATAAAGGTCTTATGGGACTTGGTTCTCTGGCGGCAAGAAACGATTTCGCGCCGCTAAAAAAGCCCCCGCCGAAGCGGGAGCCTTTTTTCACCAGAAGTAAATGAGCGCAACGAGTGCTACAAGGAAACGATAGATGGCAAAGCCGGTCAGTGTCGAAGTATTCAGGAATTTCAGGAACCAAAGAATGGATGCATACGCCACGAAGAAAGCGGTCACAAATCCGACAGCCAGAATGCCAAAGTCACCCATTTCAAGGTACTTGATCGTTTTCAGAAGATCATAGATGCAGGCAAGGAACATCAGCGGAACCGCCATGATGAAGGTGAAGTCTGCTGCCGCTTTTCTGGAGATCCCCAAGAGCAGGCTGCCGGCGATGGTGCTGCCGCTTCGAGAAAACCCCGGCCAAAGAGAGAGGCACTGGAAGAGTCCGATCTTCAGCGCCTGCTTCCATGTGATGTGATCTACATCCGTCACAGAGAAATGCTTATGCATTTTTTCAGCCACGATCATGAAGATACCGCCCAGCACCAGACCGATGATGACTGTCATGGGACCAAAGAGCGTATTCTTGATAAATCCATGAAAAACAAGCCCCAGAAGGCAGGCCGGAAACATGGCGATGGCCAGATTCAGAAGAGAAGGTCCCTTTGTGCGAAACCAGTGATGGGTATTCAGGATAAAGGTAAATTTTTCTCTGTACACCACGAGAACGGAAAGGATCGCACCGAGCTGGATGAAGACATCGAAGAGATCGGCAAGCGTCCCCTCGAAGCCCAGCATATGCCCGACGATGATCATATGGCCTGTCGATGAAACTGGAATATACTCTGTCAGCCCTTCCACTACGCCGACAATAAATGCGCAAAAATAATCGTACACGATAACACCTCAGATTGCTTGACTACTAAAAATGAGTGCCTGGGGACAGGTCACTTTCTCCGCTGTGGATTCCCGGCGCAGACGATGCCATCCACTTTTTTATTCTTGAAATAGAGGATGAGTACCTCCTTCTGCCCTTGGGAAAAGTACACATAGGCTGTGCGCGGGCTGCCTGTAGAGGTATCCATCTCCAGCTTTTGCGGCGCGCCATAGAGCATTTCCGCGGTCGACTGATCATCTCCCATGGCAAGGCCGCGAGGAGTCAGCATCCGATCATCTGTCAGGAAGAACGCCATGATCCAGTGTTCCTTCTTAGTCATGCGGACGCCATAGCCCTCATAGTACCAGATTTCCTCTCCGGGATTCATCATCTTCCGTTCCCACTCCATAAAAGAGTAGTCTTTGAAGCGCTGCCCCAAGGAAAGGCCCGCCAAAGAGAAGTCCCCTTTCGGCAAAAAATCATGCCTTTCTTGCGTTTCTGTCTTCTTCTTTTCCTTTTCAGACAAGTAAGACACATGCAATGATTTTACCACGTTCTTATGAATGGTGAAAGAAATTTCTTGATCCCCGGCTTCATAAATCAGAAGGAAATCCCTCTTTTCCCCATCCCAAAGAAGGCGAAGAGGGCGACCATAGGCACGCAGGACAGCTTCACGTGAGCTTCCCGCGTGAATGCCGCGCAGCGTTTCCAGATCCTTTCTCTCGCTTCGATACTCGGTAAGGCCTGTGGGAGGTGCCTTTTTCCCCATGACCTTCCAGGCGCTCTCTTCGGTAACAGCATGGTTCACCCGCGCAGTGAAGCCCTTCCATGTATAGGTATCACTTACACTACCACGCGAGATGGCATCCGGCACGCCCATATTCCGGATCAGAGAATCCACGCGGTCTCCCAAGGCCATACCATGCAATATAAAATCATCACTGGCAAGCGGAGAGGCATCGATCGGAAGAAGCGGGGTCTCGGCGGTCTCCTCCTTCGCTGCTTTCCCATGAGACTCCGCTATGGTCTTCTCCGCCGGAGCCTCGGCCGATGCAGGAAGAGCCGTTTCACGCATGTTCTGCTCTGCTGCTTCGCATCCTGCAAAGCCGAGAACTCCGAGCAGGAGTGTCAGTAGATATATGCGTAGCTTCATCATTTTCTCCTTTTATCGAAAAGCCATGATCCATGACCGGTCATTCATGGCTGAAACTCACAACAATCATATTATGCTAGCCCCGCCTCTCATCTGTCAAGCAAAAGAGAGCCTCCACGACGTGGAAGGCCCTCTTTTCAAAGTAAGGAAACGCCGATTCAATCGTTGCCAGATTTTACTCTTGAAATTTTATGCATAGCAAGGAATCACCTGCCGCGAATAGCGAGCTATGTAAGGAAGGCTATGACGAAGCTATGTATAAAAATTCTTGTAGAAGCTGACTCTGCGATTGAATCAGCATTTCCCTAGGGAAACACTGATTCAATCGTTATCGGATTTCATTCTTGGATTTTTTTACAGAGCGAGGAGACATTCGCCGCGAATAGCAAGCTATTTAAGGAGGATGTCGACGACGCTATGTATAAAAATCCATATGAAATCTGATCCTGTGATTGAATCAGCGTTTCCCTATATTTACGCCTTTTTATATTTCTTTACAAAGCGGGCCATGCGTTTAAGCGCTTCAGCGATATTCTCACGGCTGGCTGCGTAGGAAATGCGAATGTGATTCTTCCCCTGCGGTCCAAAGCAGGTGCCGGGTACGACACCGACTTTTTCTTCCGTAAGAAGCTTATCGCAGAATTCTTCCTCATCCATCCCTGTACAGCTGATATCCGGGAAAATATAGAAGGCACCCTTCGGTTTGAAGACTTTCAGACCGATATCCACCAACCCCTGATAGATCATTTCACGGCGGGCCGCATATTCCTCAAACATAGCTTTTACATCATCATCACAGTTTCTGAGTGCTTCGATCGCACCATACTGGCTGGTCGTGGAAGCGCAGAGAATCTCATACTGATGTACCTTGTAGATCTCCTCGAGTGCTTCCCGCGGAGCGCAAACGTAGCCGATACGAAGACCCGTCATCGCATAAGACTTGGAGAAACCATTCAAGACGATCGTTCGTTCCTGCATGTCAGGCAGCGAAGCGAAGCAGGTATGCTGCCCTTCATACGTCAGATCGCAGTAGATTTCATCCGCGATGACGATGAGATCATGTGCTTTGGCAAAAGCAGCGACCTTTTCCAGAGACGCTCTGTCCATGATCGTTCCGGTCGGATTATTCGGATATCCGATCAGAATGGCCTTCGTCTTTGGCGTGACTTTCTTTTCGAGTTCTTCTACCGTGAGGCGGAATTCATCCTTCGCATAGGTCGGTACCAGGACCGGTACGCCGTGCGCGATAGAAACGCAGGCCGGATACGCCAAGTAGGCAGGATCAGGGATCAGCACTTCGTCTCCCGGATTCAAGAAAGTCGTCATGACAAGGCCGATGGCTTCTGAAACACCGACGGTCACCATGATCTCATCCTTCGGATCATAGGTCAGCCCATAGCGCTTTTCAAAAAGCTTGGCGATCTCTTCACGGAGCTCAAGAAGTCCCCAGTTCGAGGTATAAGACGTTTCTTTTCTCTTCAGGCTGTCAATGCAGGCGTGGATGACCTTATCAGGAGCCGCATAATCCGGCTCACCGACACCCAGAGAGATCACATCTTTCATAGAGCTTGCCAGATCGAAAAATTTACGGATACCGGAAAATGGTACCGCTTTCACATCGCTGGCAAATTTATTGTCCCAATTCATTGGTTCTCGTCCTTTCGATTCTTTTGTTTGTTGGTTGTTTGATTCTATGCGTGGAAATAGGTTGAACAGTTTCAACAGGTTTAGAAAGTTCAGCGAGGGTATCCGAAGGACTGGGGCTAGGGAAACACTGATTAAATCGCAGAATCAGTGTTTCCCTAGCAGTTTTCCCGTTTCGGAGGTCCAAACATCGCCCGCCTGACCGCGAATGGGAAAGATTTCTCGCTATCGCTCGAAATGACGACACGAGAGTCTGACGTTCTCTAGTCTCCAGTCTCCAGTCACTAGTCATTCCTCCGCCTCTGCCACTGCTTTTCCGAGCTCTTCGCAATTCTTGAGTGCTGTCTCATCCGGGTAGCCATACGCAAGGAGCGGATGCGCGGGGAATCTGGCTCCGGCAAAGTGCAGCTCATTGTACCAGGAATTCAGCCATGCGCCGCGGCTCCAGCCACACGAGCCGAAGATGCCCATGATCTTTCCCTTGAGATAGGGCTTCAGCTTATCACAGAAGGGCCTCATCTGTGCCTCTTCGATAACCTCCACCCCCCAGGCCGAACAGCCCAAAATGATCCGATGGCAGGTGTTGCCGATCTCCACCGGATCCACATCAGATACCGGCGCCAGCAGCACATCAGCTCCTGCCTTTTTAGCACCGACTGCGACAGCCTCTGCCATAGCTTCCGTATTCCCTGTCGCAGAATAAAAAATGATCGCTACTTTCTGTCCCATCTTGACCTCCTCACCGGGGAACGACTGCATCCATCATCCCCACGTCTCATGAGATTATGCGAAAATGTAAGGAAACGCTGATTCAAATAGAAATGGGAAGGGAGAGCCTGTCGCCATTCGCAAGAACCTCTCATTGCCCTTCTTCTACAAAAAAAGAGCGCTCCTTGGAACGCCCTTTTTTATATAGTCATTACGCTTTAGCAACGGTTTCGCCAAGAGCTTTGCAAGCTGCCAGTGCATCATCGTCCGGATAGCTGTAAGCTTTGACCGGTTCAACAGCGAGTTCGATGCCTTCATCGGTAAAACGCTGTTTCCAGGTTTCGATCCAGTCGCCCTGATTCCAAGCGTAGGAACCGAAAATGCCGACAACTTTACCCTTCAGCTGTGGAAGCAGTTCTGCGAAGAATGGTTCGAATTCATATTCTTCCAGTTCTTCATTACCCATAGCCGGGCAGCCAAGGATGATGTGATCGAAAGCTGCTACATCGGAAGCCGTGGTGTCAGAAACGAAAGAAAGGGTCGTTTCTGCGCCAGCTGCCTTGGCACCTTCTTCTACAGCCTGAGCCATAGCTTCTGTATTGCCAGAACCGGACCAGTATACGATTGCTACTTTTGCCATTTGGAATTCCTCCTATTACATACCAGTACATCTGAGAAATCTGATGCCGCAATGACATCCATGTTTCCCTGAATTTACTACACTTACATATTAAATGTTTGAAGTCACCTTGTCAATGGTGATGTTGGCGGCAGGGACGCTCCGGAGAATCAATGCTTCCATTCACTCCCACTCTGTCAGGGATGTCCCTCGTTTTGCCAGATCGAGCAGCTTCACCTTTTCAGGGAGTTTTCTCTTCTGCACCATTGTCTTTACCGCCGCGGTAAGATCTTTCTGATCCGCATCTGTATTGATGATACCGAGCGTTGTGAAATAACCATCACAGGCAAGGACGATCTGATACGCCTCATGGTATGTGACATCTTTTTCCTTCGTCGTGATGACGACAGAGCCCTCATAGCGAAGATGCTTCTTATCCTTGCTTTTTACCAGAGGTGCTTCGCCATCAAAAGATGCTCCGGACTCTATCAGCCTTTCATTGAGATCGGCTGCAATGAGATCCAGCTGTGCTTCCGCCGGATCATCCTTATGATTCACCGCTCCGATGCCGAGAAGATAAGACACACCGAGCTTATGCGACATCGCCCAGCCATAGCTGAAATCCGGAGGATCCGCATAGGTCATCGTGTAATATACACCGCCTGTCATCCCGCGCCGCAAAAAGAATCGCTCTGTCCCACCTGCAGACAGGAAGGGCAGTGCCTCCTGCGCCCCTTTTTCAAAGGTCACATCCTTTGGCACCGTCATCCGCCCGATGCCTTTGAGATCAAGCATCTCCGCTGCCAGAGATGAGATCGGCAGCAGGGCAGCCACGAGAAGCCCGGCGCAAACGCGTTTCCACATCTTCATATCAGCCGTTCTTCTTAGCGAGCTTTGCCCAAGTATCACGCAGACCTACGATGCGGTTGCAGACCAGATGATCCTCACTGCTGTCCTTGTCGATGATGAAGTAGCCTTTTCGGAGGAACTGGAAGCGATCTCCGACCTTGTACTTTTTGATTTCCGGCTCTGCCTTGCTGTGCTTGATTTCCAGCGAGTGGGTATTCACCTTCTCCATGAAATCGCGGCCATCATCCGTATCATCCGGTGGGATCAGGTAGTCATAGAGGCGGGATTCCACATCGACCGATGTATCAGCGGCTACCCAGTGGAGCGTCCCCTTCACCTTGCGATCCGCTCCCGGCGTACCGCTTCTTGTGTCGAAGTCGACCGTGCAGTGGATCTCCTCGATATCGCCATGGGCATCCTTGACGACATCCTCACACTTCACGATATAAGCCCCCTTCAGGCGGACTTCCTTGCCTGGTGTCATACGGAAGAATTTCTTCACCGGTGTTTCCATAAAGTCTTCCCGTTCGATATAGAGAGTTCTGCCAAACGGTACCTGACGTTCTCCGGCTGAAGCATCCTCCGGATTGTTCTCCATCGTCATCTCTTCGATCTGTCCTTCCGGATAGTTGGTGAGGACAACCTTCACCGGATCGACGACCACCATGAGGCGCGGAGCTTTCGCCTTCAGGTCTTCACGAATGCAGTATTCCAGCTGTGCGATATCGACAAGATTATCTGCTTTGGCAACCCCTACCAGCTCACAGAAATGACGCAGCGACTCCGGCGTGTAGCCTCGGCGGCGAATCCCGCTGATGGTCGGCATACGCGGATCATCCCATCCGGAAACGAGGCCGGCTTCTACCATCTTGCGGAGCTTTCTCTTGCTCGTGATCATCGTCGTCACGTTGAGGCGGGCAAATTCGATTTGGCGCGGCTTTTCCGGCCCGTCGAATGCCTGCAGGCACCAGTTGTAAAGCGGACGGCGTTCTTCAAACTCCAGCGTACAGATGGAGTGTGTGATCCCTTCGATGGCATCAGAGAGCGGATGTGCAAAGTCATAGAGCGGATAAATGCACCAAGTATCCCCCGTTCTATGATGGGTCGCATGCAGCACACGATAAATGACCGGATCTCGCATGACCATATTCGGCGAAGCCATATCGATCTTGGCGCGAAGCACCTTTTCCCCATCCTTGTACTTGCCTTCCTTCATTTCCTGGAAAAGCTTCAGGTTCTCTTCGACGCTCCTGTTTCTATAGGGACTTTCCTTGCCCGGATGCTTCAGATCACCACGAGTATCATGGATTTCCTCACTCGTCTGGTCATCCACATACGCAAGACCCATGCGGATCAGCTTGCAGGCAAATTCATACAGCTGCGGAAAATAGTCAGATGCATAATGGACAGGTTCCTTCCAATGGAAGCCGAGCCACTTCACATCCTCCAGAATAGAATTCACATACTCGACCTCTTCCTTTGCCGGGTTCGTATCATCGAAGCGGATATTCGTCTCCCCGTGATACTTCTGTCCAATGCCAAAATTGAGACAGATGCTCTTCACATGCCCGATGTGAAGGTATCCATTCGGTTCCGGCGGAAAACGCGTCAGCACCCGATCATTCGCATAGACATGATTTGCAATATCTTTATTGATTTCTGCTTCGATAAAATTCGCAGCTTTTCTTTCTTCTTCCATTCTTCTCCTCCGTTCTGTCATTATACCTTCAAGGTATTTTCACTTTATTTTAGCACAATCCAAGAGTGATAGGAAAGATGGAAATGGGAATTTTGTTGAGGCGAGAGGAATACTTAACCAGTTCTCTAAACTCTGCGGTCTGAGCAGCTTCCATAGGCATGTTGCAGCGCGAAAAAGCAGTCATTTTCATCCCACACTGTAAGCCTCTTGGCATCTGACCGACAACAGGGAAAGCCAAGTATGATAAAATATAAGAGCAGCAGGCCTGAATCTCTGCTTAGCCCGCTGAACCTTTTGAATCCGATGATCCCATTTCCCAAGGAGCCCCCATGACAGACACGGAATACATGCAGATCGCACTTGACGAAGCACAAAAAGCCTATCACGAAGGAGAGATCCCCATCGGTGCCGTCCTCGTCTATAAAGACATCATACTCGCTGCTGACCACAACCGCTGCGAAGCCACCTTCGACCCCACCAGCCACGCAGAAGTCAATGTCATCCGCGCCGCCTCCCATTTTCTTTCCAAATGGCGTTTGACGGACACGCGGCTTTATGTTACCATAGAGCCATGCCCAATGTGCGCAGGCGCCATTATGAATGCCCGCATCCCGCATCTGATCTACGGTGCAGCCAATCCCCTGTATGGCGGCATTGACTCGTGCTTCCACATCGGAGAGGGTATGGCAAATCACACCTTGGACATCACTTCTGGGATCCTGAAAGAGAAGTGTCAGACACTCATGGACGATTTCTTCATCCATCGCCGGAAATCATCTCATCATGGAGCAGTATCGAAGTGGTCATAACGAGGCGGACTCGAAATCCGTTAGCCTTTCGAGGCCCGTGGGTTCGAATCCCACCTGCTCCGCCAAACAAAAAGCTCTTTGCCAAAAAAGGCAAAGAGCTTTTTACTTTGACTGATTTCCGATTCCCCCGGCTTTCTAAAATTCTTCACTGAGCAGAAAATCAGCGATATGCATGGTCTTGATCCCCTCGTAATTTCCACCAGCGAAAGCATCCGTCGTCAGCACATACTTTGGATAATTATCATGAATTTCCAACAGGCGCGCAAACTCACGTTCCTTCGTTTTTTCAGAAGCAATGGTCTGGGATACCTGGACGTAGAGTTTCTCATTCTGCTTCACTGCCAGAAAATCGATCTCCCCATCCGATGTTTTCCCCACATACACATGGTAACCACGCCTTTTCAGTTCCAGATAGACGATATTTTCCAGGCTGGATGCCACTGTATCCGCATGATACCCCAGCACGCTGTAGCGCAAAGCAACATCCGCCAGATAAAACTTTTCCTGCGTTTTCAAGAGAGCCCGTCCCTGCAAATCATAGCGTGAACAGCGGTGCAGCAGGTACGCCTTCTCGAGTTTCTCCAGATACGCATACACCGTCTCATTCGTGATCGTGCGATGCTCTGACTTCATATAGTCCGAGATGGACTTCGCAGAGAACGTATTTCCCACATTGCTAAAAGTATACTTCACTACCCGTTCGAGCTGGTCGATTTTCTTCACCTGATTCCGGCGGACGATATCTGCGAAAATGGTCGATCGATAAATATCTTGCACAATCGCGTAAACCTCATCCTGTGAATAAGGCTGCAGATGCGTTGCAGGAAATCCACCGAGCCGCACATAATTCACCAGCTCCGCCTTCGGGTCCCCCACCAATGTATATCGACGCTTGAACATCAAGTACTCTCTAAAAGAAAGGGTAAATACGTGAAACGAGATATAGCGCCCCGTGAGGTATGTGGAAATCTCCGAAGACATCATGCGTGAATTCGAACCGGTCACATACAGATCCACGTCGAAGTCTTGCAAGAGTGAATTCACCACCCGCTCCCAGCCCTCAATTTCCTGCACCTCATCCAGAAAGAGATAGCTCCTGCCCTCTCTAGACAATCGGGCTCTCAGATCAGCATACATCTCTTGCGCTGTCATGTCCTCATACTCCATCGAGTCATAGCGACAGCTGATGATTGAGCTCTCTGGTACATGCCTTTCTGTTTTCAGCCGCTCTATGATCATCTTCAGGATAGTCGACTTACCCGAACGTCGCACTCCCGTCAGGATCTTCACGAATGGCGTATCCACATACGCCATGATTTTCTCTATATACAGTGGCCTTTCTATCATCGCATTCACCTCCATCTTTGTATATCATACCGTAAAAAGTTTCAAAAATCAAAAGTTTTACGGTATGAATCCGTAAAACTTTTGATTTTTGAATGGTTTTACGGATAACCCTTTATCATTGCAAAAAACCATCGCCTGATGCGACAAGCGATGGTTTTTCTTATTCATGGATCAATTCATACCATGCATCTGCCATGCGGCCATACTCTTCCATGGAGAAGGTCTCTCCGCGGCGGGAGCCGTCGATATCCGCTTTTTCGAGGATCGCCTTCACCATATCGGCAGAGATGCCGCCTGCTTTCATGGCATTTGTGAAGACTTTACGGCGCTGCCCGAAGCCCATCTTGACGAGGCTGAAGAAGAGCTTTCTATCCTTCACCTCGACTGCCGGTCTCTCGCGGCGGCGGAACTTGAGCACCGTCGACGTGACCTGCGGGCGCGGGATGAAGGCGGTCGGCGGGATGTCGATGACACGCTCTGCCGTGCAGTCAAACTGTACCGCAAGTGTCAAAGCGCCGTAATCCTTCGATCCGGGCGCAGCCAGTATACGGTCTGCCACTTCCTTCTGCATCATGAATACGAAGAGAGAAATGGGAAGTCCTGACTGAATGAGCGTCAGAAGGATCGGCGTGGTCACATAGTACGGTAGGTTCGCCGCACAGTGCCAGTCCCTTTCTCCCAGAATGGTCTTGAGGTCGGCTTTCAGCACGTCCTCATAGATGATACGAATATTTTTGTAATGTTCCAGTGTATGGTCGAGGACGCGCTTCAAGCTCTGATCCAGCTCAAAGGCTGTCACATCCGCGCCGGTCTCCGCGAGTGCCTGCGTCAGAGTGCCGATACCGGCTCCGATCTCCATGACGGGCGTACCATCGCCAAGTTCAGCAGCCTCTGCGATGGCAGCAACGACATCGGGTCGGATGAGAAAGTTCTGCCCCAGGCGGTGCTTCGCGTGGATACCGAATCGGTTCATCACATACTGGACGACTTTACGATCTGCTAAATTGGCGTCTAACATGTCGGCTCCTTCTGGCATGCTTCCAATGCCTTTTCCCACTCGCTGCGAGTAATGCCGAAATGATTCAGCCGTTTCAAAAACTGTTTCCCATTCCCATAGCCGATACCAAGGAGCGCACCGACTCTGGCTCTTTTTTCAGAAGAATCCGGCCTGCCTGTAAGACCTGCCGCAAAAATATCTCCCATGGAAAACTCCTCCGAGTCTTCCTGATATTGGACACGGAGACAGGACAGCGCCTTTCGGATGGACTCGGGCGAAGCGTCTTCTATCCCGACATCATTTTCTGTGGAGGCTTCTGACTTCGGCACGAAGGCGTGAAGCGCCTTCGGGAAAAGACGGGTCAGTCGCTGACGGATGCGTTCTCCCGGACCATCGGGATCCGTCAGGATGATGATGCCCCGCTTTTCATAAGCGAGGCGGATCTGTTCTAATGTTTCGCGGCGGATGCCGAAGCCTTCCGTGGCGATCATATCAGCTTCTACGGCATGGCTCACACGAGCGATATCCGATTTACCTTCTACGACAATGACTTGACGGATCATATCAGTCTCTAGCTACGTAGCCGATGCCACGAACGGTATGGATGTATTTCTTGCCGACTTTTTCATCGATCTTGCTGCGCAGATAGCGGACATAAACGTCCACGATATTCGTCTTTCCTGCATAGCCATAGCCCCAGACCTTTTCCAGGATCTCTTCTCTTTTCAGTACGCGGTTTTTATTCTTGGCCAGGAAAAGGAGCAGATCGAATTCTTTCTTCGTAAGATCGACAACTTCATCACTGGCACGTACTTCATGACGTTCCGGATAGATGGAGAGATCACCGATCGTGAAGGCCGGGTCCACGATAATTTTCGGTTCTTCGTGGCGGCGCAGCGCAGAATGGATGCGAGCAATCAGTTCCTTGGTAGCATATGGCTTTGTCATATAATCATCGGCACCGGCATTCAGCGCTTCGACCTTCGCATCGACAGAGGTATCGGAAGACAGGTAGATGATCGGCAGAGAGCTGATCTCTCTCACCTTTCCCAGAATCTCATGACCGCCCTTCAGTGGTTCATCCGGATCCAGAAGGATCAGGTCCACCTGACGCTGACCTGCCAGATCAACAGCCGCCTCTCCCGTATTATCAATGAGGCAGCTGAAGCCTTCCTCTTCCAGCTTGAGCTGCATGAAACGGCTAACACTCGGATCATGTTCGATGATTAATACACAGTTTCTCATTATGAAGTTCCTCCCATAGCAAGTAAAAAGAAAAAGGAAATCCAATCGCACAGCTTTGTTATTATTTTTAGTGGGGTATTGTTATTATTATTGAACCCGCAGCTATGCAAAAGTAAATAGTCATTAGAAGTTATTTTCCTTATATGAGTATAATACCATAGCTTTCTAGGATTTCAAGTCCTTTCTTTCAAAAAAACGATAAAATTATTAGTTTTTAAGTACTTTTGAAATTTTCAATTCCATGATATTATTCCATTTTATTTGAGAATAGATCCTAACTATAGCATATTTTACTTGGTTTTTACTGATATTTATGAATTTTCCTGATTCTCATTTACCGCATTAGTCCTCTATGAGGAAATCGAATTTTCTATACGTTTACCCATACCCCCTATATGTATAAATTTTTTCTATTATTAGTTGGGTTTTAGCTCAATATGAAAATATCCGGTATTTTATGAGACTCTATTTCACAGAAAAAAGTTTTTCAAAAGGTTGCCATTCCGTTTGGGCATACTTTACGGCTGTTGTATAATAAAAAGAATATAAAGGTGTGAGGGTTCGGGGCTAGCCCACGAGGCGTGCTCCCCTTTGCTTGTTTGAGAAAAAGGTTCAACAGGTTCAATGGGTTCAACGGACGATGTGGCGGCTTCGCCGAGATCCTTCGACTCAGATCTCATCAGTTCTGGCTGAGGCTATCCGAATAAACGTCGTTTCCCTCCGCTCAGGATGACGAAAACGGAGCGATGCCCGAAAGTCGTATTCAAGGCACCAGTCACTAGTCACTCATCCCTAATCCCCAGCTACTAGTCACCAGCTACTAGTCACCAGCTACTAGTCACCAGCTACTCATAAAAAAAGGAGCAAGTTTCATGCATCAATATGTCACTTTCATCGGTGGATTTCCGATCCGTTTTTATGGGATCTTTTTTTCCCTGGGCATCATCTTCGGATGCATCATGGCCTACTACCTTTTGAAGAAGGACGGCCGCGGCTGGCATGAACATGTCTTTGATCTCGGCATCACCATCGCCTTTGTCGGCATCATTGGCGGACGTCTCTGGGATGTCTTCTTCTTTGACTGGGACTACTACCATGATCATCTGCTTGAGATCCCCTACGTGTGGCAGGGGGGCATGGCCATCCAGGGAGGCGTCATCTTTGCCTGCGTGGCTGCTTATTTCTATCTCAGAAAACACAAGATACCAGTCCTGCCCTTTGCGGATACCGTGACGCCCGCCATCATTTTCGGACAGGCGATCGGACGTATTGCAAACTTCATGAATGGTGATGCCTTCGGTCATCCGACGGGCGCCAATTTCGGTATTCTGTATCCTGATACCACACTTGCCTACCGCACCTACGGCGCGCAGCCTCTCTGGCCTGCCGAGGTCTGGGAGTGTCAGGGCGATCTCATCATTCTGGGACTGCTCCTGTGGTATGCCTGCTTCAAGCATGCCCGCGGCACGACCTTCTGTCTCTACATCATGCTCTACTCACTGCTTCGTTTCTTTCTGGAATTCTTCCGCGGTGACTATGGCAGTCTGGCCTTCGGTCTCAAGAGCGCGCAGCTTACAAGTCTGACGTCCTTCACCTGCGCTCTTCTCGTCTTTATTTTCTTCTCTGTCAAATATCGTGCAGATGCGAAAGTGGAAGAAACCTCCGGAGATCCCGCTTGAAGACTAAAAGGCTAAAAAGGCTTTCTACGCCTTTTTAGCCTTTTAGTTTCCAAGTCCTTCGCTCTTCTTTCTGCCAAGCATGCCAAAAGGCGATGTGAAATAACGATCATCTCATTTTCGCGTTCAATCTGCCGCGGGGGACTTGCAGCTCTCATAGGAGTGACGGGGAAACCTTATCTCGGCTGTCTTTCATACCATGTCTGCCCTATCCGCCCCTGCGGAGCACCTTCCCCTAGAGGGTAATGCCATTAAGTTAAGCGGCAGAACGTTCTTGGCTCCCCATCGGGGGAGCTGCCCGAAGG
>OLYN01000123.1_pt1 | contig 48068 bp, 29 predicted proteins | sample 1674231 | NCBI WGS metagenome assembly OLYN01 (sample SAMEA103958153, study PRJEB25191) | human gut metagenome
ATGAAGCATAGCGCAAGCGTGCCTGCGTACCATAAAGGCAACCCAACATGGCTTTCTCTATACCTTTCGCATGTGCCTCACACATCATCCCTCACTTCGCTGTGCAAGGGTGTAAGTACTCCTGCAATGCATGAATGGAATGTTCTCCATCATGAAGTCCTAACTCATACACTTCCTGTAGTTTATCAGCATCCTTTTCGATCCGTTTGATTCCAATTGGTGCCGATGGGCGGATCACAAAGACTTTGCCCTGTTTTTCCAGCCAGCGGAGATGAGCAACACTGGCATTATACGCTTCATAGCGATGTTCTAATGTCTGGCGGAATTCTGGATACTTATGATAACGCAATTCCGCCGGCAGTTTGGATGATGATTTTTTCCGATAGCTGAAATCTCTCGTTAAGACAACGATAATCCGGTCATATCCCATTTCCATCATTTTCTCATATGGAATACTGTCTGCAATTCCACCATCTAAATATGGAACTCCATCTAAATAGACCGGTTTCGATACCAATGGCATGGATGCCGATGCACGCAATACTTCCATCTGATCGAACACACTGTGAATCTGCATATATTCCGGTTTACCTGTCTGCATATTCGTTACCACTGCATAAAATGGTACACCGGAATTCATAAATGTCTCATCATCAAATACATCTAATTCATAGGGAACGGTATAGTAAGCAAATTCCGTATTCACAATATTTCCGGTCGTAAACAGGGAATGCATTCCCATATACCGTTTATCTCCATTAAACCTCTTATTATAACGGATCGAACGCCCTCTTTGCTTAGACAAATAATTCACACCAAACAATACGCCAGCCGATACACCGATCACACCGTCTACATGAATGTCTTCATCCAACATAACATCTAATACTCCGGCAGTATACATGCCGCGCATGGCACCGCCTTCTAATACCAATCCTGTTTTCATTTTATCACCACCAAATATACAAAATATGCGACATATCCCAGTAGCATAATAATTCCACCGGCTCTGCCAAGTTTACGGTCACGGAACACACATAACCACAACAAAATACCGGCTGCTAAACTGATCATTGTATCGATCATGAATTCCGGCTTAAATACAACCGGTGTAATTAATGCCGTCGTTCCAACAACAAACAGGATATTAAAAATATTACTTCCTACGATATTACCGATTGCAATATCCGCCTTGCCTTTTCTGGCGGCTGATACAGAGGTTACCAATTCCGGAAGAGAGGTTCCGAGTGCCACAATCGTAAGTCCAATGAACCGCTGGCTGAGTCCCGCTGCCCTTGCAATCATCGTTGCCGCATCAACAGTCACGTCACTGCCCCACACAACAAGTACAATTCCAATCACAACAAACAGGAGCAACATCCAGACCGGTCGTTTCTTCGTCTCTTCAACCTCTTCTTTGTTATTCATCGCCATAATAAAAAGATATGCCAGATAAATAGTAAAAGCAATCCAGAAAATAATTCCTTCCCAGAATGTAATATGTCCACTCGTATATCCAAAAATTGCCAGCATCACGGTAATCGCCAACATAAACGGAATCTCATACCGTACTGTGGACTTCTGCACAGATACCGCAACGATCACAGAAGTAACGCCTAATATGATCAGGATATTCAAAATGTTACTACCCACAATGTTACCAATTGTAATGTCTGCATTTTCCTTTAATGCTGCCGTAATACTGACTGCTGCCTCCGGAGCACTCGTTCCCATTGCCACAATGGTAAGACCGATCACAAGCTGTGGAATTCCAAACTTATCAGCGATTCCGGCTGCTCCATCTACAAACACATCCGCTCCCTTTACCAGCATCAGAAAACCTACCGCTAATAACACAAATTGCAACAATAATTCCAAATAATCCATATAAAAGAATCCTCCTTCTTTTAGAGAGCTCTTTGCTGCTGATACAAAAACGAGACTATTATTGCACACCAAAAGTACAATAATAGTCTCGTTCTTATCTCAGTATGCATCCCGGCTTATTCAGCGTGATGACGTTATGCATAACACTCCAATGGAATGTGAACTACTCCCTAATATTTGTTCTAGCCTATCACACTTTTACCCGTCCGTCAATTCCAATCTCGAAAAAAATCTACATAATTTTCCGAATCTGTCGACTACTGTATACATCAAACAAATCATCTACACCTCTTTGAACGGTTCATTCAACATATCACAGCCCGGCAATACAAATCGTCCATCCCGGATAATCGCTACTTCCGTGCCGTCTTCATGCACACTAACAATCTCCTGAATCTCATCATATGGAATTGTAATATCCGTATGACAGTTAAAATATGCAGCATTGATATCCGAATCACGCAACAAGGAACACTCATTGTCTTTGGCAACAATCTCTTTTCCGTCCGGATTGTATAACCGGACTTCCTCACTGTGGCTGTAGCAGGTATCTCCCACCGCAAAATGAGGTCCCATCTTCTCAACAATAAGTATTGGCAGCTTATATACTATATCATATGCATTCGCCATTACATAGGCAGTTGTATTAGTTCCGATTGCAAACTCACCGATTGGAAGTGTCTCACGGTTATACAGCACATTTTCTTTAATATATGCTCTGTTTTCTTCTTCTGATTCAAAATTATCACATGTATAATCCGTAATCTTTCCATCCTCAAACGTCAGCAGGATATTTTTGTAATTCAGGTCATTCAGATAAACCTCTGAAACATTTAAGACGCCGTGCGTCCCGGTAAGTTTTGGTGATGTAAAGACTTCTCCAACCGGAATGTTCACATCTGCTGTGCAGTTTTCAAAGTTGGTCTCCTTATCCGGATTCTGTCTCTCATGCATCATAACCGTCATATTCGTTTTGTTTTCATTGGCACCGAGTACCCGTACGCAGACAGCTCGATCTAGCTCATCAATAATAATCTGTTGAACTTGCTTATATGCATCATTATCTAACGTATTGACACGGACAATTGCCTGGAATATCTCTTCAAAATTATCTCCAATCTCCGGCAACGGATACGCAATGATTGTGAAACTGTAGTCACTTTGCGGGATATATTCATTGACGATCTGGGAGCTTTCTGTTGTCATTGCAACGGACAATTTCTGTTGTTTATCCGATAATACAAGTGCTTCCTTTTTGTTGACCGGTTCAAATGGTTTTTCCCCAAACACTTCAATAACTGCCGGACCCGCATACTCTTTTGCAAGCTGTTTCCGTTTCTCATAGGCATTAAGCAGGACAGATACTTTTCTCTCGACAAAAGCCTTATCCAAAAAGAGTGCCTCATCCATCCGGTGATCGTAATCGTATTGTTTATTAGCTGCCGTAGCAGTATATCCCGGTCGTAATGCCAACCTGCGGTTAATTCTCGCAACCGGTGCTCTGTATATAACCGGTGTCAGTCCCATCTGCTGAAATTGTCCGATTGCCGCACGGATCATCCGTTCCTGCCCGATTGAATAACGGATATTTACCGTCTTCTTCTTCGTCAGATCAATTCCCGCAATCCGAAATCCTTCTTCATAACCATGCGTATAAGTATATGCCATGGCATCAATCTCTTCCTGTGGCATACTATTCAGAAAGCGTGCTAACTTAATTTCATTCTCTGTAATATACTCTCCATACCGGAACAGATACCGCAGATCATCCGGATCACTCTTCATAATAATATCGGTTGCAAAAGACAGCTCCGGATCAAGAATCTCTCTGGTACGATAGTCTACCGTACGATCCGCATAATCACTCACAAAATAATAAATGATCTCCCGAATCTCCTTTGCCTCCGGCACTCCCTCTTCAAACAGACAAAGTATCTCCACAAGCAATTCAACATGAATCGTCAGATCAAATAACCGATTCTCAACAACATATACGATCCCGCCCCTCAGTTCCGTATAGACAAAAGAAAGAAGCTGCCCGTAGTCTTCCCCTAACTGTTGTACCGCATATACCGGATTCGCATAACTCGTTGCATACGACTCCGGTAATATATCTTCATACAGTAAATGATTATATGCCTGTATAGATTGCATATCCTGTTTCCATATATCCTCTGTGTCTACCTGATGTTTCCAATCTGACAAAAGCTCCACAAACTCTGCCATTCTTTTAAAATAATCCAGATATGGCGGTTTGATCTTACTATCTGCCAGAAATGCACGGATTCTCTCACAAGCCAGTGAAAACCGTTCCTGTACACTCTCATTTTCTTCCTCAAACAACTTCTTATATTCCATCTGTTTTTCCTTTCCCATTCACCATAAAATACTGCACAGCCGGTTCTAAATCACCCATCCGGTCACATATAGCACAATCGCAAGCAGTAACGGAATTGCATTACAGATTCCTGCAATTCTTTTCATTAGCATTCCACCATCTACAGACTTCCATGCACATACCGTAAATACAATCCCCATGATAGCCAGTAAAAAACTACCGATTCCCAACAATCCGACCGCTGCAGGTCCTTTTCCGTTATACGCATACGACATGATCACAGCCCCTGATAAACAACATACCGAAAGCCCGGCTAATACACATGCAATTATGGCATCCACACTCACACTTTTGATACTATAAGCACTTTCCTTCAGCATTTTGTTCACTCCTCCTGTTAATCCGTAACAATATATAATATATCCAAAAACCGAACAATCCTCCAAGCGTATTCAATATCAGATCATCTATATCAAATACCCCGACTCTCGCCACTAACTGCAATAATTCCACACACAGACTAAATGCAAACGTATAACCAACCGCCTGATACCAATGTGTCTTCTGGTTCACTACCCATCGGATCAATGCCCCAAACGGCATAAATGCAACAACATTTCCCGCCAAATTGATCAGGGAATAATACACCCCGATTGTCTTCCAATACACAATAAATCGTTTGATCTCCTGAAACGGCACCAGATTATATTGCAGTTCCCGTTGTCCGTTCATTCTTCCAAATCCATCACTTAACAACAAAAAATATACCAATACAATCATATAGATTCCAAACAGTATCCTGCTGATAATTCGTATTATTTTTCTTTTTTTCATACTCTATCCATCTTTTCATGTTTCATTTTCTATATCCGATTATAACTTGAAAAATGGACTGCCGCAATATCAAATGTGACAGTCCATCGTTTTATTTTTTCTCAGTTGTCGCCTCTGTCGTCTTTGCCTCTTCTGCTGTCGAAGCTGCCGACGTATCTGCGGCGGCCTGCGTAGTGGATGTATCCTCTGCATCTTTGATCGAGACGGTATTGGTCATTGACAATACAACATGATCGTCTCCAGCCTGTGCAACATATAATTCTTCTCCATCCTTCACGTCTTCCAACGGAACCGTAAGGATTCTTGAACCCTGCCAAGTTGTATCTACTGATTTGCCATCCACATATACAATGGAATACAGATTAAATCCCTCTCCGTATATCCATAATTTATCATCTTTCACTTCACAGTGATCTACCGTGATATCCCGGATACCCATCTTCATGTCGGTTGTCGGAAATGGATCGTTTCCATCAAATGCATAATCATTACCATACAATGTATCATATTCCAGCATTTCCAATTTGTCCAGATAACCCTGCTGGTCATTACTGTTCATATATTTGGTATGGAAACTCTGCATCAGACCGCCCTTAATGCCTAAGCGGTTAAAAATGTATGTGCTTGCCTGATATGCTGAGAAATCCTTATGCTCCGCTGAAAGTCCTATGTTATCCCACATGATCCATTCTGTCTGATAAAGTGTGATTCCATCAAGATCATCCTCTTCTAAGTTCAAACTCGGTAAATGATCACCATACATAAACACAACGGTTGGTTCGTCTATTCTCTCTAACTTGTCGATCAGATCCCCTACCATCATGTCTGTTTCCCGGCACATGTTAATGTAGTATTCCCATGCTGCCTCTTTTTCGGTATCTCCCTGATATTTTCCTCCAAAATAACAGGTCAATCCGGTCATGGTATCCGTATGCTTCTTCGGGTAACGACCATGTCCCTGTACCGTAATGGTTGTTATATAGTCACGACCTTCTGTCTGAAGCATCCTCTGAACCATCAGATCATCTAATACATTATCTTTCGCCCATCCTCGCGGTGTTTTATTCAGACCATACATATGCTCCATTCCGGTGAAATTGTCAAATCCAAGATTTGCATAATCTACATACCGCGAATAAAATGTTGCATCATTATTATGAAATCCTGCGGTTGCATATCCTAAACGTTTCAGATCATATGCCATACTGTCACAGGTCTTACTTCTCATGATCGTCTTAAACGGATACTCCCCGGCTCCAAAGAACTGTGTACTCATTCCGGTCTGAACTTCAAACTCTGTATTCGCTGTACCGGCACCTACTGCCGGAACTGTAAATAAACCTGTTGAATATTTCTCCTTTAATGCTGTCAATGTCGGCATCGGGTCTTCGGACGGATAGAAATCCTTCATGTATTTGGTATCAAATATAGACTCTAACTGTATAATGATAATATTCGGATTCTCTTTGGTTGCTTTCTCATTGGTATAATAAGTAACCGTTCCTGCATCCGTTGTCTCGGTTGTCACGGCTGTGTCCTTCTCCGTTGCAGATGCATCCTCTATTGTATCCTTTTGTGCTGCATTTTCCGTTGAAGCTATATCCTTCTCCGTTCCACGTTCTGTCGAAGCAGTCTCTGTATTGGTTGATACTTCGGTTGTTGAATGATCGATTACATCCAACTCTGTACCTGTTGCCGTCTCTGACTGATCTGCCGTCTTTGCCTCTTCGGATATCTTCTCTACTTCTTCTTTTGTCTCAAAAATAACATCACTCTTATCATAATCTAACGGACTGGTAATTGCTTTGATTGTTGCTTCACTGTAATCTTTCGGTTTACTGATACCAACATCAATGATACTGTTGGAAAAACAATATGCAAACCCGTAATCATTATATGCATATGCAAGATTACCAAAATTATCCGATACGGTCTGGGTGTTCACCGCAACCTTTGTCAAAGTATATATCAGTATGAAGCACATACACACATACGCAGATGCGCGAAATGGTCTTCGTTTACTCTTCGACTTTGGCAGCCGGATATACAGATATACTAACAAAGCAAGTAAAAGCACAATAGCAGCAATACTTAATATCATCTGCCACTTTGTCATGTATTTATCTAACATCGTCATAACATTCCGGATCATCAATACGTCAATTGCAGAAAACGGCGTCGTCCGGAAACAGAGAACGATCCAGTTGGCAAATGCGGAAATGATCCACATTGCACATACGAACACAGTCGCAAACACTTTTCTCTTTGCAAATAATACAAGTGATAACGTAACAAATATGATAAACGCATTGTACAAAAATACAAGCGGTGAATTACCAATAAACAAAAATGCTTTCAGGAAGGAATGTCTGCTTAGTACTTCCAAAAAGAAATTCAACACACAAGCCAGTAATAAATATCCAACAAATGGTATCTTTACTACCCGGATTATCGCACGCATCGGTTTGGTCTGTGCTAATTTCTGAAATGGTTCTGCAATCTTTTTGCCAGCGATTCCTGCCTTTCCCTTAATATTATTCAACAAACTTTTTAGATTCCTTAATATATTTTTCATTTTTTCTTCTTCCTAACCTATGTTAAAACAAAGTAAAATTAATCACTATGCTAATATACCATGGTTTTAAAAAAAAGCAAGTCTATTCACATTTTTTTAAGAATTGACTAAGAAGCCTTATATTGACTGTTATAAAGTTGTGCATAGAAACCATCTTTTTGCAGCAATTCCTCATGACTGCCCTGTTCAATAATGTCGCCATCCTTCATAACCAGAATCACATCCGACTCTTTGATCGTAGATAACCGGTGTGCAACCACAAAACTGGTACGTCCTTTCATCAATTTTGCAAATGCATTCTGTACCTTGATCTCTGTACGCGTATCAATTGAAGAAGTTGCTTCATCTAAGATCAACATCGGTGGAACTTCCAACATTACACGTGCAATACACAGGAGCTGCTTCTGTCCCTGGGACAGATTGCCTCCATCTTCGCCGATGACCGTATCATAACCATTTGGCATACGTTTGATAAAACTGTGTGCATGACATGCCTTTGCGGCTTCTATAATCTCATCCCTGCCGGCATCCGGTTTACCATAAGCAATATTTTCTGCGATCGTACCGGATTTTAACCACGTTTCCTGTAACACCATACCATAATTTCCACGCAAACTGTCTCTCGTAATCTTATAAATGCTGTCTCCATTTAACATGATGCTTCCTGCATCTATATCATAAAAACGCATTAACAGATTGATCAGCGTAGATTTACCACATCCTGTCGGGCCTACGATCGCAACACGTTGTCCTCTCTTTACATTCAGGTTCAGATCCCTGATCAATGGCTTCTCTTTATCATAAGAAAATGCAACATGTTCCAATACTAAGTTGCTGTCCTCTTCTACTTCCTGTCTTGTCAGAACTTTACACTCCGGATCATCTGCCTGTTCTACCGGCTCATCTAACAGTTCAAACACACGGGCAGCACATGCGATCGCATTCTGAATCTCCGTAACTACGCCGGATATCTCATTAAACGGCTTTGTATACTGATTTGCATAACTCAAAAAACAAGACAACTGACCAACCGTAATTCCTCCGTTTACCGCAACAAATGCACCGACAACGCCAACTCCCGCATACACCAGACCATTTACAAAACGGGTTGCAGGATTCGTAATAGACGAAAAGAATGTTGCCCGCAAACTGTACCCGGAGAGTTCATTATTGATCTTATCAAATCGATTCATCGCATCATCTTCATATCCAAATGCCTGTACGATCTTCTGGTTTCCGATCATCTCATCTACCAGTGCCGTCATATCTCCACGGCTTTCTGACTGTAAGCGGAACATGTGATATGTCTTTCTCGCAATAAAGCTCGCCACAAACAAAGAAACCGGTGTGATCAATACAACCACGATCGTAATCTTAATATTTACGGAAAGCATAAACAACAATGTTCCAAGAATTGTGATTACACCTGTAAACAACTGTGTAAATCCCATCAATAATCCTTCTGAAAACTGATCTACATCATTGATCACTCTTGATACCACTTCTCCATATTGCCTGTTATCAATATATTTCAGCGGAAAATGATTGATTCGTTCAAATACACTCGTACGGATATCTTTTACGACCTCATAAGTAATCTTATTATTGCAAAGACTCATCAGCCACTGGGAAAGTGCCGTAATCGCGATCACAATTGCAAAACGGATTAACAACGGTTTCAATCCCGTAAAATCCACCTGCCCTTTGTCTACAATAAAATCAATTGCATTACCGGTTACAATCGGTGCATACAAGGTCGTTACAACTGTCACAAATGCAAAAAGCAAAGACAACCATACAAAATATCGATATGGCTTAATATAAGTAAGAACTCTTTTTAAGGTATCTTTTTGACTTTCTTTTGTCATTTCATTCTTTCCTGCCATTATTTTGTCTCCTCCTTCTTTGCATTATCATCCTGCGAATGTACGATCTCCCGATATACACTACAATTCTTCATCAATTCCTCATGATTACCAATCCCCGCCATTGCACCGTCTTCTAACACAATGATCTGATCTGCCTGTTTGATCGTTGATGCTCTCTGCGATACGATAAAGACAGTCATTCCCTTTGTCTCTTCCCTGATCGCTTTCCGCAATCTTGCGTCCGTTGCAAAATCCAATGCTGATGCCGAATCATCTAAGATCAGGATCTCCGGCTCTTTCACCAACGCCCTCGCAATCGTAAGTCGCTGTCTCTGTCCCCCTGACAGATTCTTACCTCCCTGCAGGATTCTCTCTTCCAATCCGTCCTTCTTACTTGCAATGACATCCGCCGCCTGTGCGATTGCAATTGCACGATTCATCTCTTCTTCGGTTGCATCTTCTTTTCCCCAACGCAGATTGTCTGCAATTGTGCCGTTAAAAAGGACTGCTTTTTGCGGTACAATACCAATCCGGTCTCTCAACTGATGGAACGAATAAGACTTTACATTTACCTTATCGACGAATACCGATCCTTCCGTTGCTTCATAAAATCTCGGAATCAGATTGACCAGCGTGGATTTTCCACATCCGGTACCACCGATCACACCGATTATCTGTCCCTTCTTTGCCGTAAATGAAATATCTCTGAGTGCCGGTTCTTTTGCACCTTCATAAGTAAATGTGACATGATCAAATACCACTTTATCTTCCGCCGGCACCAGATCTACTCCGGTCGGATGCTCCACAATGGAAGGTGCCATGGCAAACACCTCACCGACACGCTTGGAACATGCTGCTGCTTTCGTCAGTAAAATGATCAAATTTGCAAGCTTTACCAACTCAACGAGAATCTGTGACATATAGTTTACCAGTGCAATGACTTCACCCTGACTTAAGTTTCCTGCATTTACCTGCAAACCACCGGTCCAGATAATCGCAATAATTGCAATATTAACAATAATATATGTAACCGGATTCATCATGGCAGATATCTTTCCAACAAATAACTGCATCTGCATCAGATGATCGCTTCCCTCAAGATAATCTCCCTCTTCGTCTTTCTGTCTGCAAAATGCCCGAATCACTCTGGAACCGACCAGATTCTCTCTTGTCATCAGAAGCACCCGGTCCAATGCCTTTTGTACTTTCTGATATAATGGAATGGTATATAACATAATACCGAATACGACAATGGAAAGTAATGGAATCGCTACAACAAATACAATTGCAGCCTTCACATCTACCGTAAATGCCATTACCATAGCTCCGAATACAATAAACGGTGAACGAAGGAACAGTCGCAAAAACATATTCACACCTGACTGCATCTGGTTAATATCGTTCGTCATACGCGTGATCAGGGTTGATGTGCCTGCCGTATCTAATTCTGTATATGACAGTGCATTGATGTGTGCAAACAGATCCCTGCGCACACCTTTTCCAAATTCAACCGATGCTTTTGCCGCAAAATACTGCGCCGTGATTGAGCAGGTAAGTCCGATCACACCAAGAAGTATCAATATGGCACCCATTCGTAAAATATATGTGTTGTCTGCATTTTTAATACCGGCGTCCACGATTGCAGCCATAACAAGCGGCACAAATAATTCGAAACTCGCCTCTAACATTTTAAAACATGGTGCTAATATACTTTCTTTCTTATATTCCTTTAAGTAATTGGTTATCTTAAACATTCCCTTATTTCTCTTTCTTTCTTAAATATCGGATAAACCTTCCAACCTCGATCCATGCTTCTTTTGCTTCCGGATATAACAATAAACCCATCTGAAACACATGAAACATGCCCGGATAAATATGTTCTTTCACGGTAACTCCCGCATCCATTGCATGCCTGGCAACCGTTTTCGTATCACTTAACAGCATTTCATATTCTCCAACCTGCATTAACATCGGTGGAAATCCGTGATAATCCCCATTCACAGGAGAAATATACGGAATCTCCGGATTACTGTCTTTGTAATATCCTTCCTGATATACCAGACTGTCCATGGTACCGCCAAATATCGGATCAATATCAAAATTCTCCTGATACGATTCTCCACTTTTGGTCAGATCCGTCCACGCTGACATCGTAATAATTCCAGCAGGTAACGGTATATCATGATCCCGCAGATACAGACAAAGTGCCAATGCAAGTCCCCCACCTGCCGAATCGCCTGCTACGATCAGCTTCTCTAACGGATATCCCCGTTCCATGATCCATTGATACGCCGCAAGTGCATCTTCCAATGCCGCCGGATATGGATGTTCCGGAGCAACCCGGTAATCTACACTTAGCACATCATATCCTTTGCTGATCTCATTATAAAGACCGGCCATATCCCGGTATGTATTATGCATTCTTCCATAATAACCACCACCGTGCAGTTGTAGTACAATTCCCGGCAGTTTCCAGTCCTCTGTATTATTCTCCGTATCTTCCATTTCTCTCTTCCGGCTCAGAAGTTCCATCGTGAAATGTTCCATCGAAATGACAGAAAGATTAAGATGTTCCGGACATTCCCACATTCGCTCTCTCTGATACAGTTTTGCCCGCAACTGTCCTGCCTGACTTTGACCACCCGGTAATGGCAGATGATTCGCAACTTTTACCATCTTGCGTGCAGTTCTGCCTCTTATACTGATTCTATCTTCCATACATGTCTCCCATTCTATACATGAAATCTTCGCTTTAATTCTCTTGTAATCTCACGATCTCCAAAAATAATCGTCCCAAGCAGATATATCCCCGTAACTGCCGTACACGTTACCGGAAGCACAACATTCGTAATCTTCCCCGTAAAATAAAGACTGATGATTGCAATACTGCAAATTGCAATCAGCAACAGCAGCAATGTATAACTGTACCAGTGCTGCCGGTTCAGCATCATCAAAAAGAATACGATCGCATCTCCAAATAAGATTACTCCCGGAATCGCCCATTTTAGGGACCATCCTGTCATCCCGGTAAAATAATCAATTCCTAACAGAAAAGTCATGGTAAGAATCAGCTGTAATCCGATCTTTGCTGCATATCCCGCATCATGATTGATCCAATAGATCATGGAAAGGTAAATGTAGATCATAGCAATTCCGCTGATTCCGGACCACCAGAAATAAGGTGTTGCAAAACGATTGATCACAATCAGCCCAATCTCCGCTATTATAAATAGAAATAAAATCAACCGCATAACAAAATGAAGCCGTTTTGTCCTCTTTCTAACATCCGGATAAGGGGCTCCGTTACCGACAACCGGACTGTTCATCTCTTCCGGTGTCATCTCATCCAATACACTGTGGCAAAGAGGACACACATCCGTATCATCATATACAATTACATTACAGTTTCTGCATATATTCATCGTTCACTCCACTTTTCTTTCTCTATCGAACATTCGTTGAATGTTATTCCATCAGCTATAATAGGCACCATTACTCTCTACCGCAACCGAAACTCCGTCCTTCGCAATCGTCTGGAAGAATCGTTTCTGGATGGACAGATCAACCAATATGGAACTAAATGTAAATGTAAGGATTCCATTGTACGAGCAAATGCCGCCTTTCATATTCTGTCCCTTTGACATAGACAGCGTTACATAAAAATGTTCCACATATTTTTGATAAGGTTCCTTCAATTCAACATTCCCGATATTGGTTACCGTTGCAGAAGTTGCCTTTGCAGACGCTCCATACACCTGTTTCATCACAAAATTCTTGATCACAAGCGGCACCGCACGCAAGATCCAGTTCTTCTCATTTGATACATTATACGACATAATATTATTCAGATTCTCCGGTGTAATCTGTTCCTTCAGATTCTCTGCCACAATTTCCAATACTTCTTCAAATGTATAACTTTCTTTTTCAGGTTGAAATGTTGCGAAAACCATAGCAAAGAAATTCTTCATCGTATGCGAATCATAATATGGTCTTAAATTAACCGGAACGCAGCAGCGAAATGGTATCTTCGATGGCTGTTCCCGCATATATTCTTTGTACGCCGCATATACAAAAGTCCCAACCAGATATTGATTGATCGTAACACCATGCTTCTTGCTTGCCTGCTTTAACTCATTCACTGGAAAATATCCGTGTACAACCCCCATCTCGCCCTTTGGAAGACGTTCTCCATTCAGAGTAAATGCTTTCTCTGACTTGTACACCTTGCCATGTCCCTTTTTAAAGTTCTTCACATAGCTGTCTTCCTTGTCCAGAAATACACCGGAAGATATCTTGTCTTTCTCGCCCTTCAACTCTTTGGGATATCGCAAACGCAAATACTGATATACCAGTTCTCTTAAAAAGATGATTCCGCCCGCACCATCTGTCAGTGCATGGAACACCTCTAAATTAATCCTGCATTTATAATATGTTACACGAAACATATAATGATTATTCCGGCTCTTGTCAATATACGCTCCCGGATGCGAATATTCCTCCCACACAATTGGTGCCGGTCTTGTATTCTCTTCAAAATAATACCAGAATACACCCATTCGGAGCCGCATCCGAAACACAAGAAACTGCGGCAGGATCCGATTTAATGCTTCCTGCAACAGAACACGGTCAATCTCCTCTGTCAACGTTACCGAAATACGATACACATTCGTCATGTCTTCTGTTGCAATAACCGGAAACAAATTGGCTGTATTATCTAATTTATCCCAGGCAAGCTGTTCTCTTCTCTTTGCCAACCTGTTATCTTTTTTGTTCTCATTTTTCATCTTCAACCATTCCTTCAATTCAACCAATCCGATATAATAACCCAATATACAAAATCAGCCTGTTCACTAAATGCTTATTATACAACATTTCAAGCATTTGGTAAACAGGCTATGTCCTGTACTGTACACTTCCAATTATTTATTATTGATTTTTGAACGTTTTCTAAGAGTCGGATCCAAAATCTTCTTACGGATACGGATATTCTTTGGTGTAATCTCTAACAATTCATCCGTATCAATGAACTCTAATGCCTGCTCTAAGCTTAACACTCTCGGTGGTGTCAGCTTCAATGCGTCATCTGCACCGGAAGAACGTGTGTTGGTCAAATGTTTTGCCTTACATACATTGATCTCAATGTCTTCTGCTTTTCCGGTCTGTCCTATTACCATACCTGCATATACCTGCTCACCCGGTCCGATAAATAATGTTCCACGATCCTGTGCATTGTACAAACCATATGTGATAGAAGTACCGGACTCAAATGCGATCAAAGATCCCTGATTACGATACATCATATCTCCCTTATAAGGGCCATATCCGTTGAAAATGGTGTTGATAATACCTGTTCCCTTTGTAGATGTCATAAAATCTCCACGGAATCCGATCAATCCGCGAGCAGGGATATTAAACTCCAAACGAACCGTCCCATCATGTGCCGGGGTCATTGCCTGTAATTCACCTTTACGCTCATTTAACATACTGATGATCGTACCGGAGAACTCTTCCGGTACATCAATGTACGCGATCTCCATCGGCTCTAACTTCTTTCCTTTTTCATCCGTATGATAAATTACTTCTGCTTTACTGACTGCAAATTCATAACCTTCCCGGCGCATATTCTCAATCAATACGGATAAATGCAATTCCCCACGTCCGGATACCTTGTATGTGTCTGTATCATCTGTTTCTTCTACTCTCAAAGAAACATCTGTATTCAACTCACGGAACAGACGGTCTCTTAAATGTCTTGATGTGACAAACTTACCTTCTTTTCCTGCAAGTGGTGAATTATTAACAATAAAGTTCATTGAAATTGTCGGCTCTGATATCTTCTGGAACGGAATCGGCTGTGGATTATCTACGGAACACAGTGTATCTCCTATATGCAGATCTGCAATACCGGAGATTGCAACGATTGAACCAATACCCGCCTCATTTACTTCTACCTTATCAAGTCCTTCAAACTCGTATAACTTACCGATCTTAACCTTCTTGCATTTGTTCTCATCATGTGCATTGACTAATAACACTTCCTGATTTAATTTGAGTGTACCGTTATCCACCTTACCAACACCGATACGACCTACATACTCATTATAATCAATCGTAGAGATCAATATCTGTGTATCTGCATCCGGATCTCCTTCCGGTGCCGGGATATAATCAATGATCGTTTCAAACAATGGAGCCATATCCACTGCTTCATCATCCATGTTACGTTTTGCCACACCATCCTTTGCGGATGCATATACAAACGGACAATCCAACTGCTCATCGGTTGCTTCTAAATCAAGTAATAATTCTAATACCTCTTCCTCAACCTCTTCCACTCTGGCTTCCGGACGATCGATCTTATTCACACAAACGATAACATTCAGATTCAATTCCAACGCCTTTTTCAACACAAACTTTGTCTGTGGCATTGCTCCTTCAAATGCATCGACAACAAGAATAACACCATTTACCATCTTAAGAACACGTTCTACCTCACCACCGAAATCGGCATGACCCGGGGTGTCTATAATGTTAATTTTCGTTCCTTTATAATGTACTGCTGTATTTTTAGAAAGAATCGTAATTCCCCTTTCACGCTCTATGTCGTTCGAATCCATAACACGTTCTGCCACTTCCTGATTCTCACGGAACACACCACTTTGCTTCAACAATTCATCTACCAATGTGGTCTTACCATGATCGACATGGGCAATGATCGCAACGTTACGAATATCTTCTCTTTTGATCTTCATAGTTTCCTCCTGACACTTCTAGTGTTTCTCTACCTTTTTACGCACGTTTTCAAGTGTAGCACAAAGAATCAAGGCTTTCAAGAATATTCCCATAAAAAATAAGCGAAAAAACGCCGATATTTTCTAGCGTTTCTTCGCTTTTCTTGTTAAATATCACACATTTACGACAAATCGTTTCGGGATTCGCCAATGTGCAGAACCGAATGTATTACAATTATTTGCTTTTCTTCGGCATGCTCTTCTTTGCGGTGGTAGACTTCGTCGCACTTGCCTTTGCCGTGCTCTGCTTGGGTAACGCCTTCACAGGCTGTTTCTTTTCAACATAATCGTACCGGAATACCACTACGGAAAGTGGTGGTAAATGCATTGTAATAGACTGTTCTCTTCCATTCCATGGCTCATTCTCCGCCTTGACCGGCTTCGCATTCACTCTTCCTTTTCCTCCGAATTCTTCTGCATCCGAATTCAGAATCTCTGTATATTTGCCCGGACACGGAACTCCGACAACAAATCCGTCTCTGTCAACCGGTGTAAAGTTACATACAAACAACAACTGATCCTTAGCAGTAGAACCGCGACGAATGAAGGATACAATACTGCTTTGCGGATCATCACAGCTGATCCATTCAAATCCCATCTGATCCTGATCATTATAGTAAAATGCATCATAAGTATTATATAAATGATTCAAAGCTCTTACATAATTCTGAATTCCCTTGTGACTTGCTGCATCCTCTCCGTCTAACAGATACCAATCCAGACTGCGTGCCTCACTCCACTCTCTAAGCTGTGCAAACTCCTGTCCCATAAATAACAGTTTCTTGCCCGGATGTCCGTACATAAAACCATACGCAGTACGAAGGTTAGCAAACTTATCATCATGTAAGCCCGGCATTTTATTGATCATGGAGCATTTCAGGTGAACTACTTCATCATGTGAGATTACTAAGATAAAGTTCTCAGAGTATGCATACATCAGGCTAAACGTCAGACGATTATGATTAAACTGTCTGAAGTATGGATCTAACTTCATGTACTCCAGAAAATCATTCATCCAACCCATGTTCCATTTAAACATGAATCCCAGACCATCCATGGAAACCGGAGCGGTAACACCTGCCCAGGATGTAGATTCTTCTGCAATTACAAACACACCCGGCTCTAATTCTTCAATCGTCTTATTCAATTTCATTAACATCTTAATGGCATCATAGTTCTCATTACCACCATCTTCATTCGGCAGCCAGTTGCCATCCTGTTTACCATAATCCAGATACAACATGGATGCCACCGCATCTACACGAAGTGCATCTATATGATATTCCTTTGCCCAGAAGACAGCATTGGCGATCAGGAAGTTAGATACCTCATTCCGTCCAAAATCAAATATATAAGTTCCCCAATCCGGATGCTCTCCTCTTCTTGAATCCGGATGTTCAAATAACGGCATACCATCAAACTTGCCAAGACCATGTGCATCACGCGGGAAATGTGCAGGAACCCAGTCCAAAATCACGCTAATTCCACTCTTATGCATGTAATCCACAAAATACATAAAATCTTCCGGATCCCCATATCGTCTGGTCGGTGCATAATAATTGGTCACCTGATATCCCCAGGAACCGTCAAACGGATATTCCGCAATTCCCATAAGCTCAATATGTGTATAGCCCATATCTTTCACATAATCTGCAACCATCGGTGCGAGTTCCCGGTAAGAGAAGAACCCATTATCGTCATCCTCTACTTTCTTCTTCCATGAGCCTAAATGCATCTCATAAATATTCATTGGCTTGCGCATGGCGTCATTTCTGGTAATAGTCTTACGCTTCTCCATCCACGCATTATCTTTCCAACGGTATTTGGTTAAATCCTTGACTACATTGGCATTATCCGGGCGGAACTGTGTACAGTTACCAAACGGATCTGCCTTATAGATCTCCTCACCGTAACGTGTCAGAATATTAAACTTATAGATTGCATCCTCTCCGACATCCGGTATAAACAATTCGTAAATTCCCGAAGATCCCGTTAGATGCATAGGATGTAATGCTCCATCCCACATATTAAAGTCACCGACAACCGATACTCTTCTTGCGTGTGGTGCCCATACTGCAAAATATGTACCTGCTACACCGTCTAATTTCATAGGATGTGCGCCTAATTTCTTATATATCTCCCAATGATTACCTTCTGAGAATAAATAAACATCCATAGAACCGATCTGACTGTCAAAACTATATGGATCTGCCGATACGACAGTAGAACCATCCTGATAATCCGTCACTAAACGATACTTCGAACCAACAAACTTCTTCTTAGGAAGATATAATGCATAAAAACCCTTGTCATCTACCTTCTCCATCTCATATTCTGTCTTGCCGGTTGGTGCGATTACCTTGCAGCTTACAGAATGCGGCTTATACGCTGTAATCATCTGACCTTCTCCATAATCATGATTACCAAGCAGATGTTTCGGTGCATTGATCTTGCCTTCCATCAGTTCATCATAGAGTATCCAGTTCATCCACTGTTCAATCTTTACGTTCATAAAAACCTCCCTTATCTCATACATCTTCACTAAGTAATATCATACCACTTTTGCCGCTTTCTGTAAATCAATATTCATGAGTTTTTCGACAAACGTCTATTATTTTTCCTTGTGTCATATTTGACTTTATTATATAATAAATCTGTAATAAAATAGATGATATATTACAAACGGGTGAGAAGGATTTTCTATTGGAGGTTTACATATGGCAGAACAAAAGAAAGGAAAAACCGGAATTTTTATTATTGAGTTAAAAGAACCCTACACAATATTAGAATGTGACAAACAATTTTTATCTATGATGCATTTAGAGATAAAAGATATCAAAAGCCACTATAATAGGTTGTGTAATATCGTTTTTCCGGAAGATTATGAAGATTTTATTTGTTCGCTTACTGCTCAGCTCAAGCGTTCAAATTTCACAAGTGACCGTGTACGTTTTGAGAAAAAAAGTGGAAGAATCTTCCAGATTTTGATGAACGGTCAGGTTTTTAGTCTGAAAGACGGACGTGAAGTCTTACAATGCAGTTGTACAGACATTTCCTCTTTAGAGACGGCTGCTTTAGTCAGCGAACGCGCCCTTTCCGATTTAGAGGTGTTTTCCCAGTCTGTACGATGCGGACTCAGCAAACATATCTGTGATAATTCCCTGACACTGATCTGGGCAAACGACTACTACTTCAAACTATTTGGCTATTCCAGGGAAGAATATGAAGAGTTATTCGGCGAAAGTCTTATACCTCTTATTGCGCAGGAAGATCTTCCATTAGTCGTGAACAGTATCACTACTCTTTTAGAGGATCACGAGATTGATATTACATTCCGCATTCGGCACAAAACCCGTAATTTATGTTGGATAAACCTGGTTGCCGCCTGCTTAGAATCAACAGAAAATGATGATTTTCCAATTGCCAATTTTGTTTTAAATGATGTAACCGATTTGAAATATGCCGAAATGAAAGCTTCCTTAGAGGCACAGAAATATGAGATTATTTCTGACATTTCCGAAGAAATACCTTACGAATATGAGATTGATACAGATACCTTAACATATGCCAAAAAGTATGAAAATATCTTCGGCCGCAAGAGTATCTACCGCCACCCACTTCGCAAATTCATTGATGCCGAATATGTATCGGAAGACACTGCAAAGAACTTCTCAGATATCTTTGAGGCAGCTCAGCGTGGTGATATTATTCATAATGCCGAATACAAATTGAAAAACCGTGCAGGCACCTACGAATGGCACTACTCCAATTATTCTCTGATCCGCGATGAACAGGGACATCCGCTCCGCGCTGTCGGAGTCCTTCGTAACATTGACGCCCAGAAAAAGGAGCAGGAATCTCTCTTAAAACGTGCACAGACTGATGCCATGACCGGTCTGCTGAACAAAACCACAACGGAGAATTATGTCAGCAAACATTTAAAAGAACTGCAATCCGGCGCATATGGTGTTATATTGCTAATTGACATTGATGATTTTAAAAACATCAACGATACATTTGGCCATCTGACCGGAGATGAGGTAATTATCGAAATTGCACATACACTGATGCGCTTTACCTTTAATGACGGATTTGTCGGGCGTATCGGCGGTGACGAATTCCTTGTATATCTTCCAAATGTATTAGACACCACTCTTGCCTGTGAAAAAGCAGAAAAATACGCCAGCGAACTCCGCAGAAAATACCCCGGAGAAGACGGCAGACCAAAAGTAACATTAAGTATCGGCATTGCTGCGACCGACATTTCACTCCCGTATAGCGACCTGTTAGAGCATGCCGATCAGGCAGTATATCAGGCAAAGCTGAATGGTAAAAACGGATATGTCCTATATAGTGAAACATTGGAGCGCACCAAATACCACAATGCCCGGAAAGATAATCGTTCCAACTATGATCCGATCATTATAAGTAATGTCTTTTCCTTACTATGTGAGAATACAGATACATCAAACTGTATTCAAAAAGCGCTTAATTATATCGGTGACAGTCTGAACATTGACCGGATTGCTATATGGGAATATCAGAATGACCGCAATTTTGTAGATAAGACTTTCGAGTGGCAGTCTGCCAGCTATCCATATACCGACAGCAATACAGAGAATCTTTCGTCCATTCAATGGGAGGAAGTAGATACATTATCCATAACCGGAACGTATCACACTGCCAACACCGGTTCTATCCGTCTGAACAACTTTGGAAAAGGAAGTTTTTATGGAGTAAAGGAATTCATCCAGAGTAAATTTAGCTACAAAGGATCCACCATCGGATATATTGGCTTTTTTAATTATTCCGAAGAAGATGTATGGAGTAACGAAACAATTGAAACCTGTAATCTCTTCTCCAAAACACTTCATTCTTACCTTCAGTTAAAATATGCGGAACAACATCTGTAACATAAAAATGCTGCCTTGCCCTTAATCCGGCAAGACAGCATTTTCAATGTTATTCTTCAGGCGGTCTCCTCAAACTGTGAATTATATAAGTCTGCATAAAATCCACCGCGTGCCATTAACTCCTCATGATCACCTTGTTCAATGATATCTCCATCTTTCATAACAAGGATCATATCTGCATCCCGAATGGTAGACAACCGGTGTGCGATCACAAAACTGGTACGTCCCTTCATCAGATTATCCATTGCCTTCTGAATCCGGACTTCTGTTCTGGTATCTACGGAAGAAGTAGCCTCGTCAAGGATCAGCAGTTTCTTATTTGCCAGAATTGCTCTTGCGATCGTCAACAACTGTTTCTGTCCCTGTGAAACATTGCTTGCTTCCTCATTTAATTCCATCTGATAGCCACCCGGAAGCGTCTGGATAAAGTGATGCGCATGTGCGGCCTTTGCGGCCGCGATCACTTCCTCGTCCGTTGCATCCAATCGTCCATACCGGATATTCTCCATGATTGTTCCCTTGAACAACCATGTATCCTGCAATACCATTCCAAACAAATTGCGGATCTCTTCTTTATCAAATTCCTTTACATTGATTCCGTCCATATATATATCGCCGGAATTCAGATCATAGAAACGCATTAACAATTTGACAAGTGTTGTCTTTCCTGCACCGGTCGGTCCCACAATTGCGATCTTCTGTCCTTCCGATACCTTTGCAGAAAAGTCTTTCAAAATGATCTTATCCGGATAATATCCGAAGCAGACATGATCAAAGGTGACATTTCCATGGATATCTTCAATATTTTTTGAAGTATGATGTTCCGCAGTCAGTACCTCTTCCTCTTCATCTAAGAACGTGAATACTCTTTCGGCTGCTGCCATTGTAGACTGCAACATATTCGAAACCTGAGCCACCTGCTGGATCGGCTGGGTAAACTGTTTTACATACTGGATAAATGACTGGATATCACCCACTTCAATCGTTCCTTTGATTGACAGATAACCACCAACAATTACTACGCCTACATATCCCAGATTACCAACAAAAGTCATGACCGGCTGTGCCAATCCGGAAATAAACTGGGATTTCCATGCGGAATGATACAATTTACTGTTCATTTCATTAAATTCCTGCAATACCTGATCTTCTCTTGTAAACAGTTTTACAACATTATGCCCGCCAAAATTTTCTTCAATCTGTCCGTTTACATCTCCTAAATAATTCTGCTGATTGACGAAATATTTCTGTGAATTCTTAACGATCAACATAATTCCAATTGCAGAAACCGGAAGTAACAGCAATGCGATCACTGTCATAAGCGGCGAAATACTGAGCATCATGATCAGAATTCCGATCAAAGTTGCACAGGAAGAAATTAACTGCGTCACCGACTGGTTCAATCCCTGTGTCAATGTGTCTACATCATTCGTGATTCTTGACAGTACATCTCCAAAGCTATGCTTATCATAGTAATTCATTGGCAGCCGGTTGATCTTTTCCGAAATCTCTTTTCGCATACGGAATGCAATCCGCTGTACTACCTGTGTCATGATCAGACCTTGTGCATAGCCAAGAAGCATAGATGTGAGATAAAGTGCTAGCATGATCAGAATAATATGCCCGATCTTGTTAAAATCAATTCCACTTCCACCCTGTATCTTGCTGACTAATCCGTTAAAAATCTCTGTTGTTGCCTTACCCAAAACCTTTGGACCTACAATATTAAATACCGTAGAACCAATCGTAAAGATCGCAACCAGGATCAACGCAATATGATATTTTGATACATATGCGATCAGTTTACGAAATGTTCCCCTAAAATCCTTTGCCTTTTCAACCGGTGCTCCCATTCCCCGTCCATGCATTCCACGTCTGCGTGGCATTGGTGTTTTGTTTTCTTCCATATTTAGCACCCCTTTCCTTCCAGATCCTTCTGTGTCAACTGTGATCTGGCAATCTGTTGATATACTTCATTTTCTGCAAGCAATTCTTCGTGCGTTCCGCGACCAACGATTCTGCCATCTTCCAATACCAGAATCTGGTCTGCATGCATAATGGTGCTGATCCGCTGTGCTACAATAATAACGGTTGCATCTGCAACTTCAGAATTCAAAGCCTTCCGCAATGCTGCATCTGTCTTGTAATCCAATGCGGAGAAACTATCATCAAATACATATATTTTCGGCTGCTTTGCGATTGCTCTTGCAATTGCAAGTCTTTGTTTCTGTCCTCCGGATACATTGTTACCGCCCTGTGCAACTTCACTGTCATACCGTTTCTCTTTTTCTTCAATAAATTCTGTTGCCTGAGCGATCATCGCTGCCTTTTCCACTTCCTCCTGTGTTGCATCTTCCTTTCCAAAACGGATATTCGATGCAATCGTACCGGAGAATAATACACCCTTTTGCGGTACATATCCGATCATTTTACGAAGATCCTTCATCTTCATGTCACGGATGTCCACACCGTCTACACAGACACTTCCTTCTGATACATCAAATAATCTCGGTATCAGACTGACAAGCGTTGATTTGCCGCAACCGGTACTTCCGATAATTGCCGTTGTCTTTCCCGCTTCTGCCGTAAAGTCAATATCATGTAATGCATTCTCTTCGGCTCCCGGATAACGGAATGATACATGAGAAAATGTAACTTCTCCCTTTCCGTCCGGCACATCCACCGTTGTCTCTTTATCTAAGATCATGGTCTGCGACTGCAACACCTCATCAATACGATCTGCAGCAACCGTTGCTCTCGGAAGCATAATCGAAACCATAGAGATCATCAGAAAACTCATGATAATGTACATTGCATATGTTAAAAAGGCGATCATTTCACCTACCTGAATATCCCCTGCATCAATCTTTCCGGCTCCTACCCATACGATCAATACACTGACCCCATTCATAATAAACATCATTGTCGGCATCATGAGTGCCATCGTGCCGGATGTAAACATCTGCGTTTTCATCAGACTTCTGCTTGCATCCTCGAATCGTTTTTCTTCATATTTTTCCCTGCCAAATGCACGGATAACCGAAAGTCCGGTCAGAATCTCTCTGGATACCAGATTCAGCTTATCCACTAACTTCTGCATAATCTTGAATTTCGGCATTGCAACTACCATCAATACCGTAATCAGCAACATAACGGCCGCTACCGCAACCACGATCACCCATGCCATAGAAGTTGTGGAATGCAATACCTTACAGATGGCTCCTATTCCCATGATCGGTGCAAATGCTACCATACGGAACATGATCGTAAGTACCATTTGTATCTGCTGCACATCATTCGTACATCTCGTAATCAGAGAAGATGTGGAGAACCGGTTCATCTCCGCATTGGAAAATCCCATAACTTTGGAAAATACTTTTCCACGGATATCCTGTGCCGTGTATGCAGCAAGTTTAGAAGACAGGAAGCCAACCATAATGCTGACAAGCATTGCAAGCACGGCAATCTCTAACATTTTAACTCCCATCTTCTTAAGGTAATCCATCTGGTAAGAATCCATATCCATTCCTAATTTTTCATATTCCGCAGTAGAAAATGACACACCTATAGCCGTTGTCATATATTCCGGATAATCCGCTAACTTTTCTTTGATTCCTTCTGTCATCTGCTGAAGCTGTTCTTTGGGCATTGTACCTAACAGACTCATGATATCTGCATTTTCATCCTGTATTCCCATGGATTGCAAGAGCTGTTCCTGCATCTGCTTTGCTTCTTTGCTATCCGATGTAAACAGATATACCATCATTTGCGCATCCGACATAGCATCTTCTAATCTGGTCAGTTCTTCATCCTTTAACTGCCCCAAATCTGCCACATATACATCTTTCTGTTTCTCATAATGGTCATCCATTATCTTCTTCTGATCTTCCGATAAAAATAACGCAAGATTCTGATATGTTTCTTCCGACATTTTCTCCGGTACCGGATATTCCACGCCCTTATTCTGGATACCGACATCCACAATATCTGACGTATAATCCGGTAATGTCAATTCACAAAATACCTGTACAACAAGTAATGCAAGTATCAGCAACATGACATACCATAATTTCTTCGCAAACTTTAATACTTTAACCACAGGCTACTCTCCTTCCGATTTCTCTACGCTGTCTTCTGCTTCTAACGTCTCCATAATATCAAACATCCGATTGGATAACGTGATCAACTGTTCCATATCTTCTTCCCCCATCTGGCTTATCACCTTTAACAACCAGTCGTTCTTTCGCCTCCGCTCTTTCTCACAGATTGCTTTTCCCTTTTCCGATAGTGTAATGTAAGAATTCCTTCGATCGGTCTTAGAAGTTCTTCTCTCGATCAATCCTTTTTCTTCCAGAATACGAATCTTCTTCGATGCTGCAGACATAGTTGTATGGCTCATATCTGCCAGTTCCTTCATGGTAACACCTTCCGGCCGTCTCTGCGTCACTACTGCAACTGCCACCAGTATAAAGTATTCTACATTCGCCATATCTCCCTGTTTTTGAAATTTAACCCGGCAGCGGTGAACTCTGTGCAACAGATTGAATAACTCCACCACTATTTTTTCCATATTCTTATGTTTCATCCCTTCCTATCCTAATCTGCCAAAGCCAATAGTTTCCTTAGGCAAGTATTTATTATATGCCTTTTCACGATACTGTCAATGTTTTCCCTGTGAAAAAAATATGAACATTACAAAAAAAGATCGTTCTTCAAAGAAGTTTGTTGTCTGCAAATCTTCTTAAAAGAACGATCTTTTTTATTTTATATTCTATTGCCTGTTATTCGGCTATTTCAAAATTATGGATCAGTTGTCGTATCATCGGATACAGTTCCTGCTTTAACTGCGGCAGTTCCACCGGCTTTTTATACAAAATGACATTATGTGCCGTAGAATTAACAAGTTCCACAATCATAAACATCAACATTTCCGGATTCCGAAATTTCCTGCCCGCCTCATGAAACAACTGTCTCACAAAAAGCACTGCAGTCTCACCGGATTCCATTGGCATATTTTCAAGTGCGTGTGTAAAGATGCCCCAGGAAAGATTCTTCGATATAAATTTGAGCAGCATTTTATTATCATCTAACTGATTCAAAACGTGATCTACTATAAATATGATCTGCTCTTCAAAGTCCTTAATCTCACTCTCTACCAAAGCAACCCTTGCCTTATCAAATATCTGTGCCGCTTTTCTCCGGATCAGGTAATCCCGTACATCATATTTATCCTTGAAATACAGGTAGAATGTCCCCTTCGCCAACTCTGCTTTTTTCATTATGTCCGCAATGGAGGTCTCATTAATCCCATTCTGGATAAACAGTGAAAATGCCGAATCCACGATTGCATTCTTTTTTTTCTTTTTATTATCCTCAACCTTTCCCATTACAAACCCTCCTGCTAGTGAGCAAATTCTTAATTATTTATCGTCTGATTTGATCTCAGCAGTCTGGAAAATGAATTTTACACTGCCGTCCATACCATCTGCAATACCGGAAAATGACTTATAATCATCTGCATCCTTAGTGATTGCTTTAAAGCGATCCATTACTGTTTTAATCTTACCGTTGTATTCGTTCTGAAGTTTTCCGGTACCTTCGTCCTTGAACTGATTCATACCGTCTAACAATGTTACAGAACCATCCTGTAATTTGTTTACACCACTGCTAACCTCTTTGGTTGCACTATCTAACTTGGATGCACCTTTTGAAAGTTTGGATGCACCATTCGATAACTGATTTGCAGAAGAAGTTAATGTCTTGGTACTGCCTGTCAATGTCTTAATACCATCTGTCAAAGAAAGTCCACTCTTTGATAAGGTAGTTGCACCTTTCAGTAAGGTATCATTTGCACTGCTTAATTGTTTCACTCCATCATACAGATCTTTTGCACCACTTCCGACCGCTGCTATACCGGCTTTGATTGTTGCTGAGTTGGTAACTAATTCATTACCGTCTTCTGCTAACTCTGCAAACTTGGAATTAAGATCACTCATTCCTTTTGATTTTACATTCGCCGTCACAGCTTCTGTCACTCCCTTATCATAAGTCCTCTGTGCTACTGCTGCGGTTGTCAACGCTTTCTCAATATCCGATTTCAATGCATCTTTGGCAGTAGCATCTAACGAAGTTGCATCAATTGCAGCATCCGCTGCTTTCTTTGCAGCTGCAACAGCCGTTGCCGTATCAGCTGCACCTACTGCCGTCTCATATCCGTCTGTAATATCGCCAACTTTTTTTGATATTGTAGTTGGAATACCATTTACTCCATTAACATAGTCATTCAAACCTGCATCAAAATCACTATACTTTGCCGGGAAATCCTTTGCACTATTATATAACTTACTGATACCATCATCTAGCACTTTCTCTCCGGATATATACTGTGTCACACCGGAAGCTAACTGATTTGCTCCGGATACATACTGACCGGCTCCATTAGTTAATGTCGTAACACCATTCGTATACTGCTTGATTCCTTTTGCTAATTTGCCGGCACCGGTTGACAGATCCGATGCACCTTTGCTGACATCTCCTACACCGCTTGCATATGTCTTGAAGTTATCCTTCAATGTAGTCAGACCATCTGACAGATCAGAAGAACCGGAGATCAATTCGTCTGTTGCATCTGCTAAATCATTTACAGCATCCTCCAAATCGTTCATATCACTGTCATCATCTAAATCAATGTCAGAGAACTCACTTGAACTTGCAACCGTATAAATCGAATCCATAGAGAAATCCTTTACTGTTGCTTCCACTGTAACCGTATCTCCTAACTTTTCGTTCATCTCATCTTTCATATCATCGGTAAGATTCAGGCTGTCTGCTAATCCTGGCATTCCATAAGCAACCAGAATCTGGTTACTTCCTTCGGATACCAGTTTACCCTGGCTGACCGTTACCTCTGAGAATGTATCAACCGGAAGGATAACTGCGGATGCCATCAAAAATGGTGTATTCATCTTGACATTTTTGCCATCCACTTCATCTTCGAATGTTGAATTATTCTCATATTGAATGGTCATCTTCAACTTACCGCTTTTACCTGCCAGATCCTCTGCTTTGATATCTTTTCCATCTAACTGATAAGAGATCTTCACATTAACCGGTGGTTTCTCGTCTGTAGTTCCCTGATAATAGATATCTGCATCATTTGCTTTCCATGTGAGTTTGTCACCATTCTGGGTAAATGTTTCATCCCCCTTTACATTCTTAATGTCTTTCAGATTAGATACATCCTGAACATCACTGGTACCGGTTACATTCTTTAACCAGTTTGAAACCGTCACATCATCGACTGTTCCATCCGAATCCAGATTCACATAAACGGTCTCTTCTTTTTCTACATTTGTTGCCGCATAAGAAACATTGCCTGCTGTAGCAGCAAGACCTAATACCATTGCCGCACTTAATGTTACTGCACAAGTCTTTTTTAAATATCTCATAACAATTCCTCCTTCAGATCTTTCATTCACTACTCTATTTCTGTTCTGCTGCATGTTTACCAATCGCAACGTGACGTAATTTCCAACTCGTCTTACATATAATTGGATCAAATACCCAAAGCATTGCAGGTAATATACAGATAACAACCAATACACTGATCACAGCTCCTCTTGCAAGCAATGTACAGATGGAACCGATCATATCAATACTAGAATATAACGTAATTCCAAACGTTGCTGCGAAGAAGCAGGAACCACTTATGATAATGGACTTAATAGAAGCTTTATGTGCAATTGAAATCGCCTCTTTCTTATCCTTACCATTCAATCTCTCTTTGTGATAACGGCTTGTCATCAGGATTGCATAATCAACCGTTGCTCCTAACTGAATACTTCCGATTACAATACTTGCCACGAATACTAACGGCGTATGCGAATAATACGGGAACGACATATTCAGGAAAATTGCAAACTCAATTACAGCAACCAGAATAACCGGTAAGGAAATGGACTTAAATGTAAACATAATGATCAGGAAGATTGCAATGATTGACAAATAGTTTACATTCTTCAGATCCACATTGGTTACATCCATCAGGTCTTTGGTAAGCGGTGCCTCACCGATGACCATACCCTTCTTATCCACACCCTTTACAATCTTGTTAAGGGAATCGATCTGTTTATTTACTTCATCGGATGCAGTCTTGTAATTTGAGCAGACAAACATCAACTCGTAATTATCACTTGCTAACATCTCTTTCATATCTTTGGGTACCATGGACTCTGGAACACTGGCACCTAATACCGAATTCATTCCGATTACCCATTTTACACCATCAACATTTTCCATATCTTTAATTGCCTGCGTCTTAACCTTAGAGTCTAAGTTGGACGGCAGCATAACGATATGCATGACATTCATATTAAATTCTTTTTCCAGTTTCTTATTTGCAACCGTTGATTGAATCGTCTCTGGTAATCCTTTGTCCAGATTATAGTAGATCGATACATGGTTGTTACCATATGCTGCCGGAACAATACCGATTGCAAACACCAACAACGCAACCCATCTTCCTTTAATGATCACATCAGAAGTCTTATGAAAGTTTGGAAGTAATTGCTTGTGTCCGAATTTGTCAATCCATTTTTCAAATACCAGGATCAAACATGGCAACAACGTTACACAAACGATAACGCCAATGATAACACCCTTCGACATTACAATTCCCAAATCGCGTCCAAGTGCAAAGGTCATCGCACACAATGCTGCAAATCCTGCAACCGTTGTCAAGGAACTACCGCAGATAGAAACAAATGTATTCGAAATTGCATGTGCCATTGCTCTTTCCTTATCATCTGGGAATCGCAACTTATTCGCACGGTAGCTCTCCAATAAGAAGATGGAGTAATCCATCGTAACACCTAACTGCAATACTGCAGTCAATGCTGTTGTAATGTAACTTGTCTCGCCGAGGAAGTAGTTGCTTCCTAAATTATATAATACTGCTAATCCGATTCCTGCCAGGAATATAAATGGTGTCAGGAAAGAATCCATTGTGATCATCAATACGATTAATGTAAATACTGCTGCAATCACAACATAAATCGGAATCTCCGAAAGAGCAAGATTCTTAATATCCGTAACCAATGCAGTCATACCGGAAATAAAGCATTTCTCACTTACAATCTTACGAAGTTCCGTAACTGCCTGCATCGAATTATCTGCAGATGTTGTATCATCAAATAATACGATCAGCATCGTTGCATCGCCATTAAATAACGCTTCCTGAATATCCTTTGGAAGCATTTCCTTCGGAACCGTAATGTCCATGATACTATCATACCAGATCACATCACTTACATGTTCTACCTTCTTGATCTTTTCTTCCAAGGCAGCGACATCTTTCATGTCCATATCCTCTACAACTACCATGGAGAATGCACCCATTCCAAACTCATCAACCATAATATCCTGTCCGGATACCGTCTCTAATGAATCTGGTAAATAGCTTAGCAGATCATAATTCGTTCTTGTCTTTGCCATTCCGATCACAGATGGGATTATTAACAAAAGACTCAGAATTATGATAAGCGCTTTGTGCTTTGTAATCCATTTACCTACTGCTATCATTCCTTATCTCTCCTTTCAAAAATGACCATTGTTCATTTTTCTAAAAGAGAATATACTACAAAAATGACCATTGGTCAATACTTGTCAGGGAGAATTTTTATCAATTCACATTTTCTTCACAAAAAAATACCGTATGGTAATCTTTCGATCACACATACGGCATCTCTATTAACCTCTGCTCTTTTTAATTATTGAAGAACTCATCGAAAAACTCATCCGGTGTCATTTCATTTCCCTGCTGAATATCCTGCTCTGTATTCGTCTGTTCTGTACTCTGCTCTGTTGTCTTCTTCGAATCTTCCGGCATATCCTTCTTTGCACCTAATGTAACTTTCAAGGTTACTTCTTTGTATTCGCCTTTTTCATTACTACGCTGGACAACCATCTCAATCTCTTCTCCTGCCTTCTTATTGGAAAGGATATTCTGTAAAGTCTCCATACTTGTTACATCACGATCTGCAAACTTAGTAATGATATCTCCTGCTTTTAATCCACATTTGTCTGCCGGTGAATCCTCTACAATCTTTGATACATATACACCGGATGGCATGTTAAAGTTACTGTTCAGTTCATCCGTAATGTCATTGCCCTGAATACCAAGATATCCCTGCTCACTCTCTGCAATGACTTCCTGATTCATCAGATCATTGATGATTGGAATGGCTGTAGAAATCGGAATCGCATATCCCATGCCTTCCACTTTGCTATCTACGTATTTGACAGTATTGATACCAATAACTTCACCTTTTGAATTCAGTAATGCACCACCACTGTTACCCGGATTAATCGCTGCATCTGTCTGTAACATCTTCATCGTCTGATTATTCTCTGTATCTACTTCACGATCCAAAGCACTGATATGACCAACCGTTACGGACTGTCCATAACCTAATGCATTACCAATTGCAATTGCGGACTCACCCAGCTTCAAATCGTCGGAAGAACCCAATGCAGCAACTTTGATCTTAGAAAGTGTATCCGATTCCATATCTGATGTCTTGATCTCAAGGACTGCCAAGTCAGCAGAAGAATCGGAACCTTTTACTGTTGCGGCTGCGGCTGTCTCGTCACAGAATGCAACCGTGATCTCTTTGGCACCCTCGATAACATGATTATTGGTTGCTACTAACACACTATCATCTGTCTGTCCGATAATAATACCGGATCCGGAACCCTGTACCTCCTGTTCATATGACTGGAACCAGGATCTTACTGTCTGAACGGATGTGTTCGTAATAGACACCATTGATGGCATTACATTGGATACTACACCTGAAACATCATCCTCGCCTGATGAAGAAGTTCCAGTATTTGTTGTGGTAACTGCCGCAATCTCTGTCTTATTCTTACTATTATTGCCAAGCACTTTATTGCCTACTGCATTCACGCCTACCATCACGCCACCTGCAACCAAACCAAATACGGCTGCAGATCCAAGCAACAATCCAACCTTTTTCAATTTGCCATTCGATGGTTTCTTTGCCTTCTTTGCTTTCCTCTTATCTGCTGCTTCCGGTCCGAAATCATTGCCTGTGTAGATTCCCTGTCCATATACATTACCCTGACTGTATGGATTCGTTCCGTTTGTCTGATACTCACTCTTCGGAGCTTCTGTTGTCTGTTCCTTTGTTGACGAATCATTCATGTCAACCTCGCCTGATATATTCTCTTTACCAAATGGACTTTCATTTCTTCCATAATGATAAGTTGAATCTGAATTGTTCTGATTCATATTATTGTTCTCGTTTTCCATTGTCAAAACCTGCCTTTCTCAAATTCATTCTGTCTATTCGATAACCTCATTTGTTATCCTATGGTTGTTATACTAGCAGTGTTTTGTGACTAAATTGTGACAAACCTGTTGTAAAATTGTGATACTTCTTCATACTTAATAATCCTCTTCGATCACACGAAAATCTAAATAATCAAATTCTATTCCCTCCACAAAACTATCCTGTGTGAACCGTGTTCTGGAATACCGGATAAAATCCTGCTGATTCAGTGGAAGCCAGATTGGTTTTGCCAGATCAAACGCATAACAAATCTCTTCTAATGCCTGATAAACTTTCTGTGTTCTTGTCATATTATAATCTGTCACCTCGGCAACCATATCTTTTATCAAATGATTATCTTTCATGAGTTGTCCCCATATTCGCATATCCTAGTCTCCTTCTTACTAACCTATGTCAAAAAATAAAAGCTATTACATATGGAAAATGTTTCACTATGTAACAGCTCTTATTGTTATCCATCTAATTCACGATCAGATCTTCTCTCCCCAATCGTCATCATATTCTTCCGACGCATCCTCCTGCTCGTCTCCTTCACCCACATCCTGCGGTGATTCTTCTATCGGTTCCTCATAATCTTCCGATTGATCGGACTCTTCTACATCCGTTGTACATTCTGCTTCTGCTGCCAAGCTTTCCGGACTTGGGGGTACGAATCCGCCTGCCTCTGCTGCTAAGCTCTCAGGACTTGGGGGTACGAATCCGCCTGCCTCTGCAGCTAAACTCTCAGGACTTGGGGGCACGAATCCGCCTGTCTCTGCAGCTAAACTCTCAGGGCTTGGGGGTATGAATCCGCCTGCCTCTGCTGCTAAGCTCTCAGGACTCGGTGGTACAAAGCTGCCTGCGTCCGGCATTGCCGCTTGTGAATTATCTCCCATTCCTTCAACCTGACTCAAGCTGCCAATAATCTCCGCAATCTCATTCAACTCCCCAATTACATCACCCAGGTCTTCAAGATTACTTTCACTTAATTCTGCGGACGATTGTGCATTTGCCGCGATCTCTTCACTCGCCGCCTGCTGATTTGCAAGACTGTCAATAATGACCGTATTACTCTCCTGCAGATTACTACTTAATTCGTCTAAGCTTGTCATGTTATTATGTAACACATCAACCACACCGGCAATACTCTCAAATGCACCGGTAACATGGTTAATATCCTCCGCCTGCGCCTCTGAAGCCCGAACAGAATTCATAACAAGTTCCGAAGTCTGATCTGCCAACTTAGTCACTCCCTGTAACAGATCTGTGATCTTATCAATAGACTGTTTCGTATTATCTGCAAGTTTCCGGATCTCATCTGCAACTACAGAGAATCCTCTTCCTGCTTCTCCTGCTCTTGCTGCCTCAATAGATGCGTTCAATGCCAACAGATTCGTCTGGGAAGATACCTGATAAATAATCTGTGTAATCTCTTCCGCTGAACTGATCTTATCCTGTAATTCCTGTGCAACCTCTGTCACCTGCTGGTTTGCAACGGCGATCGCGTCAGATTTCTCTTTTAACTGTTCTACCAGTTTACCACCCTGCTCAGTTGCATCGACTGCCTCATTCGTAGATTCCAATGTATGATCCTTCACGCTGATCAGATTATCAATGATATTACGGATCTGCGCTGTCATGTTCGTCTGGCTTTCCATATTCTTAACAGTCTCTGTAACGCCGGAAGATATGGCATCCACACTCTTTGCGACCTCATCTGTTGCATCATGAAAACTGTCTAACTTCGACTGGAGCAGTTCAATATGCTGATTGCCCTTTTCCACAACATTCACCATATTCTGCGTCACTTCTTCCTGATACATCAAATGATACTTGATCTCCTGTTGATCCGTCTCCTGCTCTCTGACAACATTCTCCGCTGTCTGATATAAACACAATGTCATAATAACAAACAATACAATGGCAACAATCCAGGATGCTCCCAGCGCACCCTGTCCCGAAGCAAACATAATAATTGCTTTGACCAGCATAATCACATCTACTGCACTTGCACAAATCAGGCTGTATGTGGTATCCAAATACAACATACTGACAACGATGATGGCACAAAACGGAAGCATATTATATATGTTTCCATGATTAAATACCGAAATAGCAGCTACTAATATATAACCTCCACCTGCAATAAAACGGATTAACGGGCTGTCTGCCATCTTATGATACATAAATACACAGCCACCGATCAATCCAAGGCACAAAATAACCTGAACAATCAAAAAAGCTCCACTTGCAGTCGCTTTCTTCTCTAATACAGAAAGGATCATCCGAACCACTGTAATTGCAATAACCATTTTTAAAAAGTTTTCATTTTTCCTAGTTAATCTTATCGTATTATCCATATATAGTCCCTCTTAATTCTGAAATAATGGCACAAGAAAAACAAATGCCTGATCTGCAGTCGCTTATTTTTCTTATGTGTTCATTATATCATGCCATTCTAAAAGAATCCACCAACTCTTTCTAACCTATTATACAAAAAAGCGGAAGAATTTTCGTCATATTCACCAATAATTCTTCCGTTTTTTCATATAGCTTGTTACATTGCAATAATAATTATTGTATGTCTCCCTCTTCTCTTGCAACCGCCAGCATCAATTTAATCCGATTCTCCTGATTAACCTTTGTGGCGCCGGGATCATAATCGATTGGCACGATATTTGCTTTTGGATAGATCTCCTTAACCTTACGGATCATACCCTTTCCTACAATATGATTTGGCAGACACCCAAATGGCTGTGCACAGATGATATTTCCATATCCGCTCTCTGCCAATTCTAACATCTCCGCTGTAAGAAGCCACCCTTCACCCATCTTGTTGCCAAGTCCGACAACACCAGTGATCAACTGCTTGATATGTGCATATTTGGATGGTGGAAGAAACTCACTGTTTTCAGATACTGCATTATACAACATCTTCTCTAACATCTCACAATATTTCATTAACAATTGACAAACTTTCTTCTTTGCCGGATTACCGCCATATAAATTGATATCCTCAATCCGGTTATCAATCTTAAACATCATAAATCCCATGACACCCGGAACCATTACTTCACAGTCCTGATTCACTAAGAAATTCTCCAAATCATTGTTTGCCATTGATGAATATTTAACATAGATCTCTCCGACTACGCCAACCTTTGTCTTAGAAACATTTTTGACCGGAATCTTTGTAAAATCTTCCACGATCGTTTTCATATTCCGTTCCATACCCTTTGGTGTATAACCTTTTCTCCGGCGGAACTGATTGGATAATTCTTTTACCCATTTATCGATCAAAGCATCTGCATCGCCTTTATTCACTTCATACGAACGCACCTGATTCTTCAGTAACATAAACAGATCACCATACGTCAGACCGATCAATGCCTGATAGAGCATTTCCAATGTCAGATGGAAACCACTATTGCTCTCTAAGCCGGATAAATTCAGAGAAATTACCGGTATATGTCCAAGTCCGGCCTTTACCAATGCCTTACGCAAAAGGTGAATATAATTGGATGCACGACAACCGCCACCTGTCTGTGTAATCATCAATGCAACCTTATTGACGTCATATTTTCCACTCTGTAATGCGCTGATCATCTGACCAATTACCAGCAATGCCGGATAACAGGTATCATTATGTACATATTTTAAGCCTGTATCCACTACCTTTCGCCCGGTATTCTTTAAAAGTCCAACCCGGTATCCATGTAAAGTAAAGATATTTCTCAGCAATTTGAAATGTACAGGAAGCATATCCGGAATCAGAATCGTGTATTCTTTGCGCATTTCTTTGGTAAATTCCACACGTTCACCAGATGCAACATGCACCTGAATCATATCATTGTCCTGATTTTCATTCATTATCTCGCTCATGTTACCTTGCTCCTTTCTGACCGGTTGCAGCAAACAAACTTCTCAATCGGATCTTTACTGCTCCGAGATTCGTGATTTCATCAATCTTGATCTGTGTATAGATCTTGTCTTTCTCCTCTAAGATACGTCTTACCTCATCTGTTGTAATTGCATCAACGCCACACCCAAACGATACAAGTTGTACTAAATTCAGGTTTGGATTCTGTTCATCTGCAACATACTCCGCTGCGGCATACATTCTTGAATGATACATCCACTGATTCAATACTTTCGTCTGCACATGTGGTGCCATGTCCGATACAGAATCTTCAGTAACAACAACTGCACCAAGATCACAGATCAGTTTGTCAATACCATGATTGATTTCTGGATCCAAATGATATGGACGCCCGGCTAACACGATCACAGGCTTATTCTCTCTGCTTGCGATCCGGAGATACTTTCTTCCTTCCATGCGCACTAAACGCATATGCTTTTCATGTTCTTCGTATGCATAATTACATGCCATCGCAACATCCGAGAATTTCATTTTGCCAAAATATTTCTCCAATACTGCATGGAACTTTTTGGTAAAATCTTTTCTTCTATGGATTCCTAAATATTCATAAATAAACTTAACATCCCGTAATGCTTTTACATTTGCTTCTAATACTTCCGGATAATATGCAACTACCGGACAATTATAATGATTATCTCCCAATCCTTCATCAAAATTATAACTTAAACAAGGATAAAAGATTGCATCTACATTCTCCTTCAACAACGCTTCGATATGTCCATGCATCAATTTGGCAGGGAAACATACCGTATCTGACGGAATCGTATGCTGACCGCTTAAATACAAACTTCTGGATGAATTCGGTGACGTTACAACATTAAATCCCAATTTGGTAAATAACGTATACCAGAATGGCAATAACTCATACATATTCAGTCCCATTGGTATACCAATAGTACCTCTTGCCTGATCCGCCGGAATATCCGAATGTCGGTATTCCTCTAACAACTGTAATTTGTATGCATACAGATCATACTGCGGTCCCTTTGCTTTCTTTGCCGTCGGCTTATCACAGCGGTTACCACTGATAAATCTTCTTCCATTATCAAAGGTATTGATTGTAAGTTTACAATGATTGTTACAACCGTTACAAGTCGTCATACTGATCTCATGCTTGAATCCTGCCAATCCCTCTGCATCTAAGATCGTACTCTTACCGGTACTGTTTAGCTGTGCATATAATGCAGCACCATAAGCACCCATAATTCCTGCCATCTCCGGTCTGACAACATCATGACCAATCTCCTGCTCGAATGCACGAAGCACGGCATTATTTAAGAATGTACCTCCCTGTACAACGATATGCTCACCGAGCTGTTTGGCAGATGCCGCACGGATCACCTTATACAATGCATTCTTAACAACGGATATTGATAAGCCTGCTGATATATTCTCAATAGAAGCACCGTCTTTTTGTGCCTGTTTTACGGAAGAATTCATAAACACGGTACAACGTGATCCCAGATCAACCGGTTTATCCGCAAACAATCCTAATCTGGCAAATTCATCAATCTTATAACCGAGTGCTCCGGCAAATGTCTGTAAGAATGAACCACATCCGGATGAACAAGCCTCATTCAGGAAAATGTTATCAATCGCATTATTCCTGATCTGGAAACATTTGATATCCTGACCACCAATATCAATAATAAAGTCAACATCCGGCTGGAATTTCTTTGCTGCCGTAAAATGTGCAACGGTCTCAACAATACCAAAATCCACGCCAAACGCATTCATGATCATCTCTTCGCCATATCCGGTAACTGCAGAGGCTTCAATGTGAATATCCGGATACTTCTGGTATAATTTATCCAGAAATTCTTTGATGATTGGAACCGGGTTACCACCATTTGGCAGATATTCCGAACATAGAATGTTTGCATTCCCGTCTGTTACAACTGCCTTTACCGTCGTGGATCCGGCATCAATTCCAAGATAAGCAGGTCCAACCAGCGTATCTACATTCTTAATATGATCTGAATTCTTCTTATGTCTGGCAATAAATTCGTCATACTCTTCCTGTGACACAAATAGCGGCTGACAGCTTGCATATCCGCCGGTTGCTGTATACCCATCAATCTTCCCGATCAATTCATCAATATCAAACACTTTGGTATCTTTCTTAAGTGCTGCTCCCATTGCAACAAAGTAAAGAGAATTATCCGGTGCAATACCCTCTAACTTCAATGTAGCATCAAATGCCTTACGAAGTTCGGATAAAAATGTCAAAGGACCACCTAAATATACAACCTTTCCTGTGATCTCACGTCCTTGTGCAAGACCTGCGATCGTCTGATTCACTACTGCATAGAAAATACTGGCTGATATATCATTCTTCTGCGCGCCCTGATTCAATAACGGCTGAACGTCGGATTTGGCAAACACACCGCAGCGGCTGGCAATTGTATAGATCTTCTCGTAATGTTTTGCCGCTTCATTCATCTGCCCTGCTTCCATGTTCAAAAGGGTTGCCATCTGGTCAATAAATGCACCTGTACCACCTGCACAGGATCCATTCATCCGGACTTCCAATCCATCCGTCAGGAATAAAATCTTCGCATCTTCTCCACCTAGCTCAATTACAACGTCCGTGCCCGGAATCACTTTGTTCACGGCAACTCTGGTTGCATATACTTCCTGTTCAAAAGGAATACCTAACGTATCCGCAATTCCCATTCCGGCAGATCCGGATATTGTAAGACTCATATTCTTCTCATCCGGAAACTGCTGCTTAATATCATTCAGCATTCCGACTGTCTTACTTGTGATCTGAGAAAAATGTCTCTGATAATCCTTATACACAATCTGATCTTTGTCATCCAGCACAACACACTTCAATGTAGTAGAACCTACATCCAATCCTATTCTCATTGTGACACCTCTTTTTCCTTCGTTTCTATCTATAAGTAGCAGACTCTCCCATTCCTGTTTTGGTACATTATCTGCAATCGTGATTGCAAACACAGACATTCTAACACAATTTAACAGGTTATTCCAGTCTTTCTTTTTTATCGTATACTATTCAACCTTCGGTTTCTTTTTGTTGTGTATTTTATTTCTTTTTCCGTAAAAACTTTCGTAAATACACGGAACAACCGCTAAGGTAAGAATTGTTCCATAGATAAGACCTCCGATCACGACTAACGCCATTGGCTGTGCCATATCAGCACCCATACCAATTCCCATAGCCATCGTTGACAAGCCAAGAATCGTAGTAAGTGCCGTCATTACGATCGGCCGGAGTCGATTCTTACCGGTCAGGACAATCGCATCCCTGATCTCTAATCCCTCTTCCCGGAGCTGATTAACACTGTCTACAAATACAATACCATTATTCACAATTACTCCACAGAGCATAACCATACCGATCATTGCAATAATGCTGACATCCTTTCCTGCGAAGAATAATGCAGCAAATCCACCGGTAAACGCAAGCGGTATTGTAAACATGATAATAAACGGACCTTTTAATGACTGGAACTGGGCTACCATGATCAGATACATAAATGCAAGTGCTAATACCAGCATCAAAATTACCTGCTTCATGGATTCCATAACCGTCTCATTTTCTCCGTTATATTCAATTGAATATCCTTCCGGAAGATCAATCTGATCAAGTGTCTTTTTCACTTTGTTGGAAACCGATGTGGTCGTATATCCATCTTTCACTTTTGCAGAAACAGAGATATACCGTGTCTGATTTAACCGGTTGATCGATGAAAGGGACTGTGCATCCTCCACATCTGCAATCTCCTTCACCTTAACCGTTTTGGTCTCTTCCCCCTTTTTGCCCTCGATCTCAATATTATTCACATCCTCTAATGTGTATGTTTCCTGTTCTTCATCTTTTACATATACCGGATAATCCTTTGCCGCTGTGCTTAGTGTGGCAGAAGATGTACTCTCCTTTAGTTTGGTCTGAACCGCCTGATACACCTGTGCTACGGTAAGTCCGTAAGCTGCAGCAGCGTCCTTATCTACTACCAGCCGGTATTCCGGTGTGGCATCCGTAAGTCCATTGTCAATCTCTGTAAGTCCCTTTACTTTGCCAAGCTTCTCTCCGATTGTCTGCGCTAACGTCTGCAATTCATCTAAATCTTTTCCCTTTACCTGAACCACAACGCCTTCCGTCATCATACTGCTCATATCCATCGTAGATGCGGAAACCGTAATCTCACAGTCAAAGTCTTTTGTTTTTTCCATGATCATATCCGCAATCTCGTCATTGGTGTGTTCTTTATCTTCTTTACATTCAATGTAGTAGCTGACCGTATCAAAAGAATCATCCGATCCCAATCCTACCATCGACATGGAACTTCCTCCCACCATTGCTCCAATGGTTTTGATATCTTTGATCTCTAACACGGAATCCATCACTTTGTCGGATAATTCCGCTGTCTCCTGTAATGTCTTTGTATCCTCCGGCATCGTCAATGTCATAGACATCTGTGTAGAATCCATGGATGGGAAGAAAGAAAATCCCCGGCTTAACGCAAGTGCAGAAGATGCAACCAGCAAAACGACAACCAACGACAATACAATTCCTTTATGGTCGAGAATCATAGGAAGATGTGCTGCATACCAGTCACTGATCTTTTCCACGGTTTTGTTCTTCTTTTCTGATACATGATCAAATGTCTTAGAAGCAACCATTGGAACAAAAGTTACCGCAACGATCAAACTTGCAAGCAGGGAATACGCGATCGTAAGTCCCATATCCGTAAATAACTGTCTGGTAATTCCGGTTGTAAACACAATTGGCAGAAATACACAGATAGTAGTCAATGTAGATGCTGCAATTGCACCTGTCATCTGTCTTGCTCCATCAATTGCCGCATCTTTTACGGAATATCCTGCTCCTCTCAGGCGGAAGATATTTTAGATTACAACGATTGAATTATCCACTAACATACCAACACCCAATGCCAGACCGGATAAAGAAATGACATTTAGTGTAATTCCACTGAAATACATTAATACGATTGCAAACACAACCGAAACCGGAATGGAAACCGCAATAATGCCTGTTGGTCTGATATCCTTTAGGAAGAAAAGCAAAATGATCACAGCTAATATTGCACCATAAACAAGATTGCTTAATACTGAATTAACAACCAGGTCAATGTACATTCCCTGATCCATCAATGTTGTAAATGTTACTTTGCTGTCCGTTTTGCTCAACTGTTCAAATTTGTCGGATATACGGTCAGACACGGTCTTCGTAGAATATTCATTCTGTTTTGCAATGGATAAGATCACACCCGGATTCTCATTTACTCTTGTATAGATCTTATCACTGTTATTCACTTCGATCACATCTGCAACATCCGATAATTTGATTGGATCTAATCCGTCCATTCCCATATCCAGTAACACAAAATCAGAAAGGCTCTCCACATCATCAAACTTTTCTCCCACACGTACCAGATAATCCACGTCATCCTCTGTCACATATCCGGCAGGATAATCAAAGTTCTCAGCCGTCAGCATTCCTTCAATCATAGAAACAGATATAATACTGTCTAAATCGGCTCCGTCATATGCAGAATCCTTTGCACTGTCCAGATTCTCCTCCTGTTCGGCAATTTTCTGCTCTCCCTGCTCTAACTGAACCTGTGCCTTGGTCATCTCACTGTTTGTCTCATTTTCTTTGGTCTTTAACTGTGAATAACCTTCATTCACTTTGCTTTTACCCTTTGTGATCTGCGATTGTGCCTTGTCTAATTTCTTCTTTCCTTTTGCAATTTCGCTTAACCCGTCTTGGATCTGCGTTGCACTTGACTGCAGATAGGTTATATATGTAGAAAGCGATGAAAATGTAAGGGCATTGCCATTTTGATCCTTTTGACCTGCAAGCTGTGTTTCCATCTGCGCAATTGCAGCATTAACAGCCTCAAGCTGTGCTTTACCTGCCGCATCCGAAGGATCTGCCTCTATTGCCGTCTCTAGCTGTGTCTTTTGGGAAGCTAGTGTCTGATATGATTTTAGAAGCTCTTGTAATGATGTAATTCCCTGCGCCACCTGTTTCTGTTGTTCTTTTAGCGTCTTTTCCTGTTCATCTAACTGTTTCCTGGCAGCCTGAATATCCTTTTCTGATGTGAGGAGTTCGTATCTGGCATCATCCATCTTCACCTGGGCTTTGGCAAACTGCTCACTTGCCGTTTTCTGTCCCTGTGCAAGCTGGCTTTTCCCACTGCTGATCTCATTTTTCCCATCATCTAATGCCTGCTGTGCATCCGCAAATTTGTCATCTAATGCTTTCTTAACCTTCTTATTAGCGGCTGCAACTTTATCTTTCCGTATGATCACCTGAACCGATTCCTCAACTGTACCCATTGTTGTTACGGAAGCGACTCCTTCCAGCCCTTCGATTGCCGGAGAAACCGTATTTTCTACATAATCACTTAATTCAATGGTATCTGCCCCTTCTAAATCTACCGTTGCTACCATAACCGGCATCATGTTCGGGTTCAGTTTCATGATCATCGGACTACTGACGGAATCATCAAAATATCCACTGACCTGATCTAATTTTTCCCGCATATCAATGGTTGCCGTATCCATATTGGTATCTGAGTTAAATTCGAGGATCACCATGGAATAATTCTCGGAAGATATCGATTGTATATTCTTAATATTATCAATCGTTGCAATCGCCTGTTCGACCGGTTTTGTTACGGATGTCTCAACCGCTTCCGGACTTGCACCCGGATAAGACGTAACGACAACCGCATATGGCAATTCCATATCCGGAAGCAGATCCACCGTCATTTTGGTATATGCTACAATTCCCAGTATCAATACCAATATAATTCCTACGATTACCGTATATGCCTTCTTTACGCTGAATTTTGCTATCATATTTTGTTATTCCTTTCTGATCGCATCCGGGTGCTTAAATGCTGTCGGAAATGTTGCACTGCCAAGTATATGTGCAGTCTCTTCTCTTCCTTCCTCTATCAATGATCCTGTCAATGTAACTTTTGTGTCGTCATACTGCAATGTAGTATGTTTGTATTGCAATTTGCTTCCATCATAATAAGTAATATTCAGATGGATATAACGATTGGATCGGTATAGATAGGAAATGTCTAAGTCATATCCTTCATATTCTTTGTGCAGATCCGCTAAGATCTCCGCCGCCCCATCAAATTCCAAAAACTGTTCCTCCGCAATCGGAATCCCTCCATATTCTTTAAATCCCTCGTCCGGATTATAATATAGATAATAGTCACAGTATCCATCGGCGTCTTCCTCACCGCTATACACCCGGAGTACCAGATTATTCTTACCTTCCTCAGACAGATATCCTTTTCCCGAAACATTCGGTTCCAATACCCCGTCTGCATTATCAATGGTATACACAAGCGTATTCTTTTTTCCATTCTCCACACGATGAAGAAACAGATACGATTTGGTTGAATAGTCCACCTTATCCACCGATATCTTTTCATCCTCTGTAAACTTCTCTATAACCAGTTCACAACCCTGATCATGCATATACCATAATTTGTATCCATTATCATTTGTTAAGACAAATGCTTCATGTGTTCCATCCTTGTTATAATCACCATATTCGAAGTCGACCACATTTTCGTTATTCACTTCCTCAAACATGGTATACAAGTCTCCTCTTGAGAAATCCGTCTTCTCTTTCTTGTTGTCCCGTTCAGTCGTATCTAACATGATCCGGACATTATCCTCCTCCGAATCAGCGTCATATACTTTCTGATCACTGCACCCGGTCAGCGATAATATGCTCATCATCAGCAAAAAAACATATCTGCCTTTCACATTTTCACCCTCCTAATGAAAAGAAAATACTGCATCTTCTTCATCTATTATAATCCGTGCTGCCGTCACTTCGATCAACTTCTTCTTCACTTCGTCCGCATCATCCACAAATATCTCAACGTGTACACACACATCTTCTCCATACTCGCTATCTATGATCGGAATCTCCTCACTTGCTAACAGATATTGTATCTTTCCAAAATCCGTATAATTGGTATGAAGCTTCATTGGAATCATTCTTCTTTTGGCAAGCACCTGCGTATTCTCAATACAGGCTTTGGCTGCATCAGTATATGCCCGGACAAGTCCTCCGGTTCCAAGCAGTGTGCCTCCAAAATACCGCGTAACCACAATACAGACATCACATAATTCGTTTCCTTTTATCACTTCCAGTATTGGTTTTCCTGCCGTTCCACCCGGCTCGCCATCATCCGAAAAACGTTGTGTCTGCTGTTCTCCATCCACGCAATATGCAAAACAATTGTGTCTTGCATCATAATGTTTCTTCCGTATCTCATTGATAAAGGCAAGTGCTTCCTCTTCCGATTCCGTATGTCTTACATATCCGATGAAATGTGACTTCTTTTCTACGATCTCGCCCGTACCTGCTTCTATTATTGTTTTATATTCGTTCATTTATTAATATCCTCATTTTCACCTGCAATTGCACTACCTTTTATCATATCAGATTTTTGTTGCAAATTCTATACATCTTTGAATAAAGATAGCTTTTTGTGTCCATGTTTGATATAATCAATGTAATAACATTTTCGGAGGCAGGTATGAATTATTCTAAGAAAACTACAAAGAAAAAGCAAAAAAAACTTGTATCAAAACATACAAAAAATAAAAATAAAATTTCCTATTTGATCTATAAGACTTTTATCTTCCTGTTTTTATTTCTGGTTGTAGCCGGAATAGGAGCCGGAATCGGCATGATCAAATCTATAATTGATAATGCCCCGGATATTGCAGATATCAAAGAGAGTGTCAAACTAGAAGGTTTCCAGACAACCATTTATGACCAGAACAACAAGGAGGTCACAACACTTTCCACCGCTAACTCTAACCGTATCTATGTGGAATATAAGGATATTCCTCAGAATATGATCAATGCTTTTGTTGCCATTGAGGATGAGCGATTCTGGGAACATAACGGTATTGATGCCAAAGGTATTCTGCGTGCTTTCTTTGTCGGCATTAAGAACCGGAACTTTTCGGAAGGTGCATCTACCATAACTCAGCAGTTGATCAAGAACCAGATCTTTAATGTCGGTCTTAATGAGTCCACATTTTTAGATTCTTTAAAACGTAAGATACAGGAACAATACTTAGCCATTGAATTAGAAAAACAGATTGACAAAAAAGACATCTTAGAGCTTTACTTAAACGCTATCTATCTCGGGCAGGGTGCTAACGGCATCCAGACTGCTGCGGAGACTTACTTTGGCAAAGAAGATCTGAATGATCTTACTTTATCTGAATGTGCCGTAATTGCAGCAATCACACAAAGTCCGACTTTATACGATCCGGCAGTCTATCCGGAAAATAATCAGACCCGTAAAAACACTGTTTTACAGAAGATGCTCGATCAACAAATGATCACACAGGCAGAATATGATGATGCTATGTCCGATGATGTATATGCCCGGATTTCTTTAGATAAGAAGGATAAAAACACCAACAAAAGTTATAACTCATACTATATCGATACCGTCATCAAAACACTTACAGCCCAATTGGTTGATGAATTAGGATATACCGATACACAGGCTTATAATGCGATCTACTCAGGTGGTTTAAGTATCTACATCAATCAGGATGCAACCTTACAAAAGATATGTGACTCCGAGATCAACAATCCGGATAACTATCCTGCAACGACCAGTGTCGCACTTAACTATGCCTTAACACTATCCGATCCGAAAAATGGAGACCTGCACAATTATTCCAGCAATGATCTGATCAATTACTACAAAGAAAAAACGGAGAATCCCAAATATAATCTGATCTATTCAAGTGAAGATACTGCCCGTTCCGCTGCAGATGAATTTAAAACAGCGATGATAGAAAAAACAGGTTACAAAGAACTGGCAGAGACATTTTCAACTACAATACAGCCTCAGAGTTCTTTTGTCCTGATCGATCAGTCTACCGGTTATGTAAAAGCAATCTGTGGCGGTCGCGGAACCAAAGACGGTAACCTGACTCTGAACCGGGCAACCGATTCCAAACGTCAGCCCGGTTCCACATTTAAAGTATTGTCTACTTACGTACCTGCTTTGGATACTGCCGGGATGACACTTGCTACCAGCTTTATGGACGAGGCAACCAACTACAGCAACGGAACACCGATCAAGAACTGGTATAGCGGCTATCGCGGACAGCAGACAATCCGAACCGCCATCAAAGACTCAATGAATATTATTACCGTAAAATGTTTTCAGGAAGTTACTCCACAGGTTGGATATGATTACCTTTGCAATATGGGAATCACCACTCTGAAGAACGGTGAGACTTCCGTAAACGGAATCGCAGAAAATGATATCAATGAGTCCATGTGTCTTGGTGGTTTAACAGAAGGTGTTACCAATCTTGAATTGACCGGTGCATATGCTTCTATCGCCAACAAGGGTACTTATATTGAACCAACTTTCTATACTAAGGTTCTGGATCATGACGGAAATGTACTGATCGATAATACACCGGAAACCAAACAGGTTATGAAAGAAACAACTGCATGGCTGATCAATAACGCAATGCAGGATGTTGTTACTTCCGGAACCGGAACAGCCGCCCGTTTGTCAAGTGGCATGGTAGTAGCTGGAAAGACCGGAACCACTTCGAGCAACTATGATTACTGGTTCTGTGGCTCCACCCCTTACTATACCGCAAGTATATGGATGGGCTACGATTCCAATACGGATTTCTCAAACAGCAATACACATAAAGTGATCTGGCGCAAGATCATGGATGAGATCGTAGAAACCGAAAAAGAAGATACTTCTGCTTCTTTTGAAAAACCAAGTGATATCGTCACTGCAAAGGTATGCTCTACTTCCGGTCTCCTTCCGGCAGAGGGACAATGCAAGTCAGTGATTACGGAATACTTTTCAAAGGATACCGTTCCAACCAAGACGTGCGATCTGCATCAGACGATCACCCTCTGTGATGAGAGTCATTACAAGGCAACCAAAGAATGTCCGCATACAACCACTTATCACTATACGGCTGATGAGAAAGGGACCATTACTTTAACAGATGCAGACTTTACTCCTCCGGATGGATTTATGGAAGAGACTTGTCCGATCCATACAGAAGAAAAAGAAGAAGATTCCGAAGAGAATGAAAAAGATGACACATCCGGTTATTCCTATAAAATTTCAACGGTTGTTGAGGGTGGAGGAACCATTTCCGGACCAACCGAAGGAAATACCGGTGATACCATCACTTTAACCTTTACTGCAAATGAAGGATATGTCCTCACAAATGTAACGGTCGATGGTGTTGCACAGGGAGCGATTCCAAGTTATACCTTTGAACATATCAATGCGGATCACTCTGTAACTGCAACTTTTACCGCCACCGGCGAAGAAACCACTATACCTGCCACTTCAGCAATGCACCTCTTTCTTCCACGCCGCACCCTAATTACCTTTGCACAGCGTAAGTAACGAATGATGTGTGAGGCACATGCGAAAGGTATAGAGAAAGCCATGTTGGTTTGCCTTTATGGTACGCAGGCACGTTTGCACTTATACTGCCTACGCAGCGGTG
>OLYN01000132.1_pt1 | contig 45972 bp, 64 predicted proteins | sample 1674231 | NCBI WGS metagenome assembly OLYN01 (sample SAMEA103958153, study PRJEB25191) | human gut metagenome
ACCTGTTCCCCCGAGTGCGCCGCAGCCCACCGAAAAGAAGTTCAGAATCGCGCGGACGCCAAGCGCCGGAGCGGGACGAAATCAAAGCAAAGCGAAGTCAAAAAAGAGAGCACCGACTGATTGTCGGTGCTTTTTCCATCCCCCTTAGACCTCAATAGCCGTGCCCGAATCGGGCACGGCTATCTTATTTACCCCTCGCGTCACCGCAGCAGCATCCACAGCCGGTGCAGCAGCACGACCGCCTGCTCGCGCGTGATGCTGTCGCGCAGCTTGAGATCTCCCGCGGCGTCGCCCTTGATCAGCCCCGCCGCGATCGCCCACTCCACGCTCTCCCGCGCCCACGCCGCGGGCACGTTGTCGTGCTCCCGCGCGGGCTCGGCGTCGTATTTCGGGCGGTACGCACCCAGCACAAGGCTGCGCTTGCGCGTCTTGCGATATACGCCGTCCCCGTTGTCCTGGCTGCCCTTAGCTCCGCTCGAGGTGTTGCCCTCGATGGCCGTCACCGTGTCGCCGCTCACGCTCTCGCAGATACCCGTGTGATCCGTCTGGACGTCCGTCCCCGGGAAATTGTAGATCAGCACGTCGCCGGGGCGGAAATCGTGCGTCACCCACTGGCCGTTGCGCTGCGCCCAGCGCATCAGCTCGCCGCAGGAGGCGGTGCGCCCGCCCACCACGAAGAGCTGCTTGTCCACCTGCTGGAAAACCCACCAGACGAACTGCATGCACCAGTAGACGCCGTCCACGCCGTAGGCTTTGCCGTATTTCTGTCGGTTGCCCGGCTGCTCCACCGTGCCGATCTCTCGCGCCGCGACCGCGAGGATGTCACTTGCCCTTGCCATCGCCGTCACCGCCCAGCTCCCGCTTGTAGTTTGCCGTCGAAATGCCAATCAGCGCGCCGACGAACGCGACCACAGCGTTGATCGTCGTCGATACCTCCTGCGCGAACGGCCAGCCCCATACGCCCGCGAGCGCGCTGTACAGCACCGAGAGCGCCGGCAGCGCGATCAGGCACAGCCACTTGAGCGCGTCGTAGACCTTGTCGTCAAATTTCAGTTTCATCTTGTCCCTCCGTCCTTTCCGCGTCCCCTCGGACGCTCGTCCCAAAAAATTTGTTGTTGTTGTGCTCGAAAATGTTGGAGATCACCTTGCTGCCCATCGTAATGACCAGCGCCTCCAGCGCCGGGCGGCTGAGCTCGGTGAGCGTGTAGACCTGCCCGAGCACGGCCATCGCGTAGATCGCCATCAGGTAGCTTGTCGAGATCCACGCGATGCACGCCCAGAGCGTGACCACGAAGATCTGCCGCGTAACACTCGCCGCCTGCGCCCTGGTGAGCCCCGGGCGCGTCCGGCGGGAAAGTACCCACCCCGTGCCAAAGCCCGCCACAGCGCCTCCCAGAGCTGCCAGCAGCGTCCTCATGCCAAGCACCACATCCAGAGCGCGCGGATGCCCTTAATGGCCACCGCCGCGCCAAGCAGCAGGGCCGCGCCCACAATGATGGCAACTGCCACCTCAGCAAAATCGTCCATCGTGATCACTCCCCTCCGATATGCGGATGCGCATTTTTGTTGAGATGCTTGTCAAGCCGGTCCAGCGCGTCCCGGCACGGGCCGTTGCAGCCCTGCTCGACAAGCCCCTGCAGCGCGCCGCGCAGGCCGTAGCAGATGATCTGCTGCTCCTTCTGGATCGCGTTGATGAATTCGCTCTGCCGCCGGTTGATCTCCACGACCTTGTAGACGGAGACGATGGCGGCGATCAGCGCCCCGATCGCCCCCAAAAGGCTCGCCGCCTTGATGATGATATCCGCGTCGATGTACATCGCTATCGCCCCCTCTCAGCAGAACAGCGACTCGCCGATGCGCGTTGCCGCGAAAACGCTCTCGTCGAGATCCGCGGCGCGCGTCGGATAGGTGTCCTCGTAGAGATAGCCGACCTCGTGCCCCATGATCCGGCTCACACAGCGCCGCACGCGCTCGTCCGCGACCACCTCATCCGTCTTGCGCATCTCCGCATACTCGGCGGAGAGCTCCTGCACCGCCCGCTCGACCTCCTCGATGCGCCCCGCGCCGAAGCCGAAGCGCTGATGCAGCGCGATCATGAAAAACCATGCCACGCGCTGCGCCTGCCGGTCGGCGAGCACGCGCTGCAGCTCGCTCGTCGCGTTGTCCGTGACCTGCTGCGTGACGTTGGCTTTGAGCGCCATAACGTCCGCAAGGCTCATCCCGCAGGGCTTGCCCGCGGGGCCGCGATGCGCACCCCGTCTCTTACTCTTTGCCACTTGCCGCCGCCTCCTCCGTCTTGGCAGCCGCCGGCGCCGGCGCGCGGTTGCCGCCGTAGGTGCGCTCGATGCTCTCAAACCACCGGCACGCCCACGCGAACTCCTCGCGCGTGAGGTCGGGGAAGAGCGTCGGCGTGATGTACAGCTCCGAGTAGATGCTCTGCCACGGCAGATACCCCGAAAGGCGGGAATAGCCGCCCGTGCGCAGGATGAGATCCGGGTCGGGCGCATCGACCGCCGCCGCGTAGAGCCGCGCCGAGATCGCCTCCTCGCTGATCTCCGCGTCGTCCGCCACGCACTGCCGCGCCGCGCGCACGATCTCGTCCCGGCCGCCGTAGTAGACCTGCAGCATGACCGTCAGCTTGCCGCAATCGGCGGTCTCGCGCTCTGCCTGCTCGTATGCCGCAAGGTCGCTCTCGGCGACAAGGTCGCGCCTGCCGCACAGCAGCACCCGGATGCCCTTTTCTCTCATCCTGCGGATGCCGTCCTCACTGCACAGCTCGTGCGCGAGGGCGTTGATGTGGTCGAGCTCCGCCTTGTCGCGTTTGAGATTGTCAAGCGACAGCGTGTAGAACGACAGATACGGGATGCCAAGCTCGAGGCACCAGTCGCAGATGCGCTGGAAGTTGTCGCGCCCCTTGGTGTGCCCCGCCGTGCGCGGAAGGCCGCGCCGCGTTGCCCAGCGGCCGTTGCCGTCGGTGATAATTGCCGCGTGTCTCAGTTTGCTCATCTCATCGCCCTCCATATCCCGGCATACATCTCATGATCGCATCCACAAGACAGCCCTGATCCGCCGCCGACGCGAACGCCTCGCGCATCTGCTGTACCATCTCCGGCCCCGCGTCGCTCAGCAGCGCGGCGGCCTCGCCCGCGGCGTCCTGCGGCACGAGGTTGGCAAGCGCGGCGGGGATGTCCGTCATGTATCGCACGCCGCTCACGTCCACGCCCGCCTCCTCAAGCTTTTTGCGCATCGCGCGGAACGCCGCGCGATACGTCATCGCGCGTCCCAGCGTCAACTCACTCATACCATGTCCCCCTCTCGTTGATCTCAAAATCCTGCGTGGAGACGATGTACTCGTCGCCGAAGCTCTCGCCCACCAGCCGCAGCGGCTCGCCCGGCATCCACGCCGCGTCCTCGCGCTCCAGGATCCTGCGCAGCCTCTCCGTGTCGCCGACCTGCTGGAGGGGCGGCACGTCCTCGCCCTCGGTGGGAGGTAAGGTGTCCCGCCGGTAGAGCTGATAGTACGACCCGCCGTAGGTCAGGATCTCCACGCCCTCGTGCGTGATGCGCACGACCGCCCAGCTCCTGCCGTCGGCGGTGAGGCGCGGATCGTTGACCTCGTAGGAGAGCAGCTCCTCCGTCGTCATCTCCGGCCGCCGCGCCCAGAAGCGCTCGCGCCGCAGCAGCTCCTTGACGTGGTCGATGGTGTTGATGTCCCGCACGAGCGTCTGCACGCGCGCGGCGCTCGTCTCCGTCAGATGCGCGGTGACCTCGCCCAGCCCTGCCCGCGCGCTGAGCGCCGCGCCGTTGTGGCGCACCGTGTGCCGGATGAAAGCTGCGCACTCGTCCAGCACCTCGCCCTTGCTCACAATCTTCTCATCTGTGGTCATACCGTCTCTCCTCCCTCGCCCTCGTCCGGGGCAATGTAGTCATCCGGGACAAGCTCGTCGGCAATGCTCTCGATCAGCGCCGTCTCCGCCGCGCTGTCGCCGCCCTCCTTGCCGTAGGCGCGCAGCTCCTCCCAGAATCCGTCGTTGCGCAGGCGCATGACCTTGTACAGATCGGCGATGTCCACGGTCGAGCCGGGCAGCGCGTCGCCCGCCGCGTCGGCGAAGAACGCGTCAAACCCGTCAAGGCCGTCCGCCAGGATCTCGTAGATGCTCCCATCCGCCCGCCTGTCGCGCGAGAGCACCGTGTAGGTGTTTTTGCTCATCTTACCCTCAGTCCTTTCTTGTTTTTTTGCTATCTATCCGCCCGCCAGCAGGCGGAGCAGATTGAACGCATGATATAAGTCCACCGCACCGTAGATCGCGGCGGCGGCGCAGAGCGCATACCGCGCCGCCCGCTCCCGCCGGGCAGAGAGCCACCACAGCAGCCTCCACACCGCGCCGACCTTGTAGCAGACCATGAACGGGACGGAGCGCATCAGGGGATTAAGCTCCACCGCCCCGCCATGCAGCGCCCAGAGCGTGCATGATAGGTCGATCAGGTTGAGCGCGTATGCTGTAATACACAAGTTATTCCGCATAGACGATGCCCCCGCCGGTGCACAGCGTCTGCTTGCCGTTGATTACAACGGTTTTCCCTAAATCTGCTGTTACAAATCCGTTCGCATTGCGAAGTCGATACAACTTGTGCTCGCCGCCCCACCGTAAATTGACAAATGTTCTTGTCGGAGTAGTGGCGGTATAGGCACACGGCATGAGCAGATAGTCATATTTGCTGTTAACGACAAGCGATGCAGAGCCCTCAAGCTTGCTAAAACTCACTTCTTCGTAGGTGTCGAGTTCCGGGCTATACAACAATGCGGTGCTCGAGTCGATTGGGAACGCCAATGTGTTTGATGCAAAAAACTCTTTTTCTCCTGTGGAGTGTACAAACTGCCCATAGCTCCCACAAAAGTACACGTATGGGTAACTGTATTTGTCGTTGTAACAAAAAAAACCACTGTAGCAGTTGCCAATACTGTAATGCCCAATCGTAAAAATGGTGCCTTCCCAGAAGTAGGTTCTGCTGTTGGTATATTTGCCGTCGACCCATGACCCATCCGCCTTAAAGCACCCATTCCTGATAAAATAGTTGGAGTTGGAAAATATTGAAAAACCCACATTGCTGTCTCGCACTCGCAGTTTGGCATAATAAACGCCGTCTTTGTTGACACCGGAATCGACGAGGTTCAAGTTACTATCCATCTCAAGAATGGTTGCCACGATGAGTTTCATCATATCCGCTGAACTTCTACCGTTGCGGTTGATGTTTTTCGTAACAGTGTATTTTGGTGTAGTAGACATACCTAACCCTCCGAATAAGACGTGACAAATATGATGCTCGGTGCATCGACCACGCAGATTGGGACATATGGCACAAGCAGCGATTTGACCGGAATGATCTCAAGACCGCCACCGCCTCCGCCTCCGCTGAATCCGTCGCTGCCGGCAGCCCAGCCCTTGAGCGTCCTGCCGACCGAGATCCCGGCAAGAAAGCTGTTTTTATCGTATTTCACGCGCCATCCCTCCTCACCAGCGGATCAGCGTCGCATGCCCGCTGTTGTCCGTGATTTTGATCGGCCGGCGCTGCTGGTCAAAGGTCACCGTGTAGCGGTACGGCGTCTTTTCTCCGTCCACCAGCTCGGCAAAATACCCCTTGTCCCACTCGGAAAAGTCCAGCGCCGTGCTCTTGCGCAGTCCAAGAAGATCCATATACCCCTCGTCCCGCGCGGCGAGGCCGAGCAGCTTGCCCAGGCTCGTCTCGTACGTCAGCTCCAGCGAGTTCTGCCGCTTGACGAGGTAGCCGCGCTGCTTGCCGTTGTTGTCGCCCACGCCAAAGACGTCCACAGGGTAGTAGTATTTCCCGTCCGAAGTGAAGGAAATCGCGCGCTTGACCTGCTCCTCGTACTGATAGACCATCACCGGCCAGTTTGACCGCTTGGTGGTCGTGAAAATGCGCTCGCCGTTTGCGTAGGGGTAGCCGTCCGCGCCGATCGACGCGCCCGCGGGGTCTGCCTCCCAGTAGATCAGCTCCCCGTTCGGGTTGCGAGCCTGCTCTGTCGTGCCCTTGGCGATGCCCGCGACGAACTCAAGGCTCTGTTCTGCCACGCGAATAAAATTGTCATCTGAAGTGTCGCCCGCAAGGTACTTGACCACCCGGCGCGAGGTCGACAGCCGGTTGACGCTTAAGTCCGCGATCTCGCCGAAAGCAGCGTAAAGCGCGTCCGCAGAAAGTTGACCGGACACATCCACGTTTCCGTCAAGCTTGATGTAGCCCGTGTAGTTGTTGGGCCCGACTTTAAGCTCGATCGCGGCAGTCGTCTCGCCGCCCTCGTTGCTCGTCGTCGTCACCGACAGCTTGATGCTGTCCATCGTTTTTTTGATCTCGCTGCGCGTCGTCGCGAGCGTCCTCTTGATCTCCCGCTCCTGCGGCGACTTGTAGGGGTATTCGTGGTCGATCTCCGCGTCGCCCGCCGCCGCAATGTCGGGGGTGTACAGCACGTCGCAGCGCACGTCGAGCGTCGTCAGCAGCCCTGTCACGCCGTCGATCTCCACCTGATCGCCCAACTCCGCCGCCGGGTCAAGGAGCGCCATCGTCGCCTCAAACGGCGTGTAGTCGACCGCGGAGAGCGCCTTGCGCAGGTCGTCCGCCATCTGCTGCGTACCCCACGGGCAGGTGATCTCCACCGTGCGCCCGTCGTCCGTTCCGCTCGTGAGATAGTTGTGCTCATCACAAATGAGGTCAACGCGCGAGATCGCGCCGAGCGCCGGCGCGGAGGAAAACGACTGCACCGCCTGACCGAGCCGGTGCACCGTGCCGCTGCCCGCGAGCGTCACCAGGCGCAGCTTGCCCGCGGGTGTCATGATGAAGCAGCCCCCGTGCGCCGCCGCGATGTAGCCCAGCACCTCGCGCATCGTGTAGTCGTCCGTGTACTCCACCGCATAGTCGCGCAGCCGCGTCCTGCTGTCCAGCTCGACGCCGAGCCGCGCGCAGATCTCGCGCACCACCGCGCCCATCGTGCGCGGCCAGTCGCCCGTGTCGCCCGCTCGCAGGTAGACCTGCTCGGCCTTGAGCATCGCGTCATAGCATTTAAGCTCAAGCGTGTCTGAATCGGACACGCTGCGCGTGTCGATGAAATAAACGCCCATCGGCAGCCACTCGCTTGCCCGCTCGCCCTCCGTCAACCGGCAGTAGAGCCGGATCTCGGCCATCCGGGGGATCGCCGTGGGATGATAGAGCGTCAGCTCCGCCGTTGCCGCCACGCACGCGCCCACCGCGGGCGTGCTGCCCGCAAAAAGCGCCGTGCTGATGCGCACGTCCTTGAGCACCTCCTCACTGACGTGCGTCCCCGCGATGTCGGCATACCACTCGCAGCCGTGCAGGGGAGAGGCGTACAGCTCGCCCCACAGTGTGCTTACCGTCTGCATCCGCCCGCCTCCTTACCGCTCCACCAGTTCAAAGCCGGTGTCGTCCCAGTAGGTCTCTCCGCCCGCGACGATCCCCGTCGTCGCGCTGATCGACGTCCCGTAGAAGGTCTTTGTCACGACCCCAAGCTCCGGATCCAGATAGGTGATCTGTACATATTCGGGGTTCAGCGCGCGCGCAAGGCGCTGCAGCTCCGCGCAGGAGAGCCTGCGGCAGGTGAACGAGATCTTGCGTTTCTGCCCCAGCCGCTTGCGGTGCATCAATACGTCCATCGTGCGCCCGCTCTTGTCGCTGTCCACGTCGTTGCGCGTCCATTTGAATTTGTTGATCCGCACGAAGGACGTGAAGTCCTCCGCGCCGACCTTAAAAACAGGCAATGCCATCTCTCATCCCTCCTTAGCGGATCGGCACTGGCTCCGTGCCGCTGCCGCGCGCACGCTCGGCCATCGTCCGCGCCGTTACCTCGGCAAGTACACGCCGGTCGACCGTCAGCACCTTGCCCGCGCGCACCGCGCGCAGCAGCTCGCCAAGGAGCTCCACCGTCTCGCTGCTCGCGCCCCGGCTCTCCTCGCGGTAGATCTGCCGCAGCAGCCGCTCCGGTGTCTCGATGTTGCGCCCGCTCGTCTGGTCTCCCAAAATGGCTGCAAACGGTCTGTTCGCCTCCATCACCGCGCCCGTCGCCAGGCGCGGGATGCTCGGGATGCGCACGCTGTCCAGCGTGTAGTGCTTGCCCGTCACGCGCCCGATGCCCACGATCAGCGCGCGGATGGGCGCGACCGTCGCGTTAAGCCCCGCGATCAGCACGTTGATCGCCCCAATCACGACGTTGACAACGCCCTTGACGATATTCTTGATGCCCTCGCCCAGCTTGCGCACATTCCCCGTCGCAAGCCCCACGAATACCTGCCACCAGCCGCCGAAGATCTGCTTGATGCCCGTCAGCGTGTCAGAAAAGCCCTGCTTGATCTGCCCGAGCGTCGCAAGCGCGCCGCTCTTGACCTCATCCCAGTGCTGGTGGATCAGCACCACCGCCGTGGCGACCGCCGCCACCGCGCCCGCGACCGCCGCCGCCACCGTCGCCGGCACGCCGAGGATCACCGCGCCCACCGCCGCGATCGCAACGCCCAGCACCATCAGCGTCTCGTGCAGCCACGAAAAGCCGCTGCGCCACATCACAAACGCATTGCTTACCGCCAGCACCGCGCCGCCCACGAGCGAGCCGATGCCTGCAAATAGCTGCGTCGTCCTGCCGAAGACCGACGCCATCGCACTCGAGAGCCGCCAGCCCTCTCCGTGGCACAGCCGCCACACGCTTGCAAGCTGCAGCCACAGCGGCAGCTGCGCCACCAGTCTGCCAAGGTCGGCGACCGCGCCGATCACGCGCACCGCCGCAATGGCCGCGGCGGCGGCCGCGATGCTCCACAGCACCGTCTCCACCGGCGTGAGATTGCCAAAATATTCCGCAAAGCTCATCTTGCCCGAGAGCAGCTCGCCGAGCCGTCCGATGCTCTCGCGCACGCGCGAGACCACCGGCTCGATCGCCTCAAAAAGGCCCTTGACGCGCCGCAGCACCGCCTCCAGCGCGCCGTAGCCCTCGACAGCGCCGCCCTCATCTGCGCCGGTCAGGACGCCGCCGCCGCCGACCTCCGCGCCCTCGATCTCGTCTGTCGCTGCGTCCGTGCCGCTCGCCGCCGCCACCGTGAGCTTCTGCAATGTGTCAAAGCCCACCGTCGACAGCTTCTTTGCCGCTTTCCCCGCGCGGTCCGTCGCCGCCGCCAGCGCGCCCGCGCCCGCAGCCGCCCGCTCCGCGCCGAGCGCCACGCCCTTGTAGCTGACCGCCGCCGCAGCGCTCTTGCGCCCAAAGACGTTGGCGATGCTCTGCGCCACGCGCCCCGCGATCGTCGCGACGCCCGCGAGCGCCGTGGCGACCGCGTTGATCACCGGAAGAAAGACGGTCAGGATCGTCGTCACTGCCTTGCCGAACTGCTCCTTGATGTCGCCGAGCGTGTCGCTGACCTGCTTGAGCCGCCCGCTCGGCGTCATCGCCAGCGCGCGGTTCATCCCGCCCACGCTCTCCTCCACGACCTCGGCGAGCACCGCCGCGCGCTCGCTCTCCGTGCCGAACTTGAGGATCTGCTCCTGCGCCTTGGTGAAGGCGTAGCCGTAGCGGCTCAGCGCCGACGTCTGGCCATTCATCACCTTCCCCAGCATCGTCGCGATGTTCGCGGCGTTCTCTCCCGTCGCGTTAAGCCCGTACTGCTGCGCCAGCATGTCGTTCATCACCGGGATCAGCGTCTTAAGGCTGCTCGTCAGCTCCAGATAGGTCGCCAGCTCCTGCGCGCCCTCCTGCTGCACATCGTCCCCGATCACGCCGAGTGCCTGCTGCGCCGCGGTCAATTCGCGGATCTCGCGGTTCTCCGCGGCGCTCGCGCCCATCGTGTTGCGCATCACCTGCGCCAGCTTCGCTTCCGCCTCGCAGGCCTCATCATAGGCGGTGCGCGCCTCCTTGGCGAAAGAAACAAGAGCAGCCGCGGAAATGGCGATGCCCAGCGCGCCGAAGGCGCGCCGGAGCCCGCGCACCGCGCTGCTCATTATGTCACACGACGTGCGCACGCCGCGGCTCATATCCTCCATGCTCCGCTGCGCGCGCCGCGCCTGCTGTGTGATCGGCGAGAAGTCCGCGCCGGCGCGTACCATCAAATTCTTGATTACCGGCATTGTCTACTCCTCTCCGCCGCCCATGCGCGCGTTGAACGCGCGCACCGCGGCATATAGTCTGTCGTCGTCCATCTCCGTCGCCGCGCCGCGGCTCTCGGGGAAGACCTCCTCAAAGCTCGGGACCTCCTTGGCCCACACCGCCGCGCGGATGAGCAGCGCCTGGTCATAGATCGTCTGCGCCGCCCTCCGCCGCTCGCTCTCCAGCGCGTCCCGCCGGGCGAGGGCGTAGGCCGTCAGCTCCCGCGGCGTCATCCTCTCCCACTCGGAGACGCTCACGCCGACCGCGGCGGCAAGGTTCAGAGCGTCTCCAAGCCCCCAGCCGCCGTCGTAGGGCGCTCCGCATCGTCGTCCAGCGTCGCGTCCGCCTCCGGCGCGGCGCCAAAGCCGTCCGCGACCGCCGCCGCCACCGTCGCCATCAGCGATACGATGTCAAGCCGCCCCGCGTCGATTGCCGCGTCGATCAGCTCGTCCAGCCTTTCGTCCGTCAGACCTGGGATCTCGTCTGCGAGCATCGCCCACAGCAGCACCGAGAGGATGTCATAGCGCTCCACCGCGTCCTCCAGCTCCGATACGCTCAGCTTGGTGCGCGCGCTGAAGCGCCGCAGCGCCTTGTGCGTCAGCCGCAGCTCATAGACGCGGTCAAGCTCGATCGCCGCCCCCGTCATTTTTTTCTCATCCATCGTCTCTCACCCCTCACACGCTCGCGTCCGTGCTCGCCGCGAGCGTCGGCTTGCCCGATACCGCAAGCTCCGCGTCAAAGCTGATCGCGTCGCCCACCTGCGCGCCGGTCTTGAACTTGACGACGCTCGCCTTAAAACTCCACGTCTTGCCGATGCCCGCGGGGAACTTGATCGTGCCGTCCACCACCTCGCCGCTGTCAAGCAGCGTGTAGAGCTCCGTCTGCCCGTCGTCCGCGCCGTCCAGCAGTCCGGAGAGGGAGATGTTGCCCACGTCCTTGAACCCGGGGATCTTATCCTTGTAGCCCGTCGTGTTGTCCAGCGTCGTCGTGTCGATGACGTCGGCGCTCACCTCGATGCCGTCGATGGATTTCAGGCTCCCGATGATCTTCTTGTTCATCGTCAGCTGCGTGCCGACCGAATTGGATTTACTCATAGTCCGTATCCTCCATGTCGTAATAGTTGATCTCCGCCTCCGTGACCCGGCGGAACAGGTTGACCTCGCTCTCGTGCAGATCCGGCGCGGTCTGGGACAGGTGCACGCGCTCCACGCGCACCCCCTGTCCCTCTGTCCCGGCAAGGGCGCGCAGCGCCGCGCGTGCCTGCCGCGCAAGCGCGGTCATCACCGCATACTCCACCGCCACCGCGTGCACGCGCAGCCTGCACAGGCAGAGCGCGCAGTCTCCGTGCAGCGTCTCCTCCGGCTCCGCGCGCTCGATCGTGTAGAAAAGGAACGGCGCCTCCGCGTTTTTAAGCGCCTCCGCCGGGTAAACGCGCCCCCCGGCAAGCGCCGCGCGCCGCAGCGTCTCCGTCGCGTATTGCTCAATGCCCATTGTTTCGCTTCACCCATTCTTTCTCCATCTCGTCGCAGAGCGAGCGCATCATCATCCGCTGCACCGTCGGCTCGATCGCCTCCGCCGCCGCGCGCATGAAGTGCTGCCCCTCCACATAGCGGAATCCGCCCTCGGGATGCCGTGTCATAAAGCCGTATTCGACGCTCGAGGGGTAGTAGGCGCTCGGCTTGCCCGAGCCGCCGCGCGTGCCCGGCGCTTTGATCGTTTTCTGGAACACGTCATTCATGTCGCGCCGAAAGCGTACTTCGTACACTTTTTTGCCCCTCTTGCCGCGGTGCCGCTCGCCGCGCAGCTCCATGCCGCGCTTGAGGCTGCGCGTGCGCACGGGCGCCATCGCGCTGATGCGCGACTTGACGGCCGTTGCGCCCTGCCGCGCCGCCTTGGTCACGCAGCGCTGCGGCACGCCGCCGAGCTTTGCAAGGCTGTCCGCGAAGCCCTGCAGGTCTTCGCATTCAAAATTCAGCGCGATCGCCATCAGCGCACCAGCTCTCTGCACAGGAGCTGCAGGTATTCGTGCCGCTCATTGACGTCGCGGACCGATACGATCTCAAGGATCCGCTTGCCGTACCGGATGCGCATCTCCGTCTCGATCCCGGCCATGTAGCGCAGCAGCACGCGGTGCGTCACCTCGCTCTGGCTCTGTGCCGCCGCGAAGAACTCCCGCCCGCTCAGGGGGTCAACGGCGGCCCACGCGCTCGCATAGTCCGGCCAGTGCGCGTCGTCTGCCAAAAGCGGCGCGCCGTAGGCGTCGCACGCGCCGTCGAAGCGCTGGAAGGTGATGCGGCAGCGCAGCCGTCCTGCGTCAATGTGCATCTCAATACTCCTCCTTGTCTCTCGCGGCGGCGGGGCGCCCCGTCAGGACGCCCCCGCCGTTGCCTTGAGTTGATTGATGAGCCCCCGGAAAGCGGGGTTCGCCGTCAGGCTCCCCTCCGCCGCCGCGTCGCGCCGGTCGTAGCTGTCGAGCACCATGTACTTGACGCACAGCCAATACTGCGCCGCGCGCGGCGTCTCCGCCTCCGGCTCCGTGATGCCTGCCGCAAGCAGCGTCCCCGTCGCTGCCAGGGCAAGCGCGGGGAGTTCCGCATCGTCCGGCTCCACCCGGCAGTAGCGCGCGATCTCCGCGATCCGCTCCGCCGTCAGGCCGCCCGTCATCCCTCGACCGCCCACAGATTCGCGGCGGGGCGGTACATCGTGCCGAACGACGCGCTCACCACGCACAGCAGCGCCTCCGCCGCGTCGTGCTTAAACTTGACGGCAAGATAGCGGCCCTCGCCCGCCTTGGGCTTGTGGCTCAGCGTGATGAGCGTCGGCTGCTTGGCGGTCTCCGCGCTTGCCGCGAAGGTCGCCTCCTCGCAGACCGTCGCACCCGCGCCGCTCGCATCGTCGCTCGCGTAAACGCCCACGGTGATGTGCTTGCCCTCGGCAAGCGCCGCCGCGCTCACAAGAAAGCAAACCTCGTCCACACCGGCGGCGTCCACAAAGGCGCTCGCCGTCAGCGTCTCCGCCGCCACGCTCACCGGGGCGAGCACGCAGCGGCTCGCGTAAATGTCAGAAAGTCGTCTCATCTCATGCCCTCCTTAGCCGCGCGCAGCCAGCCCGACGAAGGGGCTGCGCTGCTTGTTGCTGTTGCGGATGGTCAGCGGCGTCGTCGCCTTGGGCGCGCCGTTGCAGCGGAACACCATGCGGAACGCGCGCTGGTCGCTCAAGAATTCGACGTGAATGCTCCACTCCTGCTTGGCAGTGCCCTTGGTCAGCAGGATATACTGCATCGGGTCGATCAGCAGCACGTCGCCCGCCTGACCGACCGGCGAACAGGCGTCCTCGAAGAGGACGGGCTTGTTGAGCACGCGCTGCGAATCAAAGCCGCCGAGACCGCCCTCCGGCGCCCACAGGAACTTGGCAGCCTCGCCGCTCTGGATGGCAAGGTAGGGGAGCTGCTCCTCAAGGTCGGGGTGCATCACCCACACCAGGCGCTCGCGGCCGCGCGGCATGGCGCGCGCAAGCATCTTGATCGCGTTGTCGCCCGTGAAGCTGCCCGCCGCCTGACCGGTCTCCTTGCCCACGCGCAGCAGCGCGCCGGAGTTGAGAATGCCCAGCGGCTTGCCCACGCCGTCGCCGGAGATCACGCCGTCCACCAGCAGGCGATCCGCCGCCAGCGAGAAGGCATTGCCGAAAAAGCCCGTCAGGAAGGCGGCGTCCTCCAGCATCTCGTCCGTGCAGTACGCAATGCCCATCATTTTCTCAAGATCTACCTTGATCTCGCGGAAGCTGGGCTTGCTCGCCGCCACCGTCGCGGCCTCGCTCGCCCAGTACATCTGCACGCCGCCGAACACGGACTTGGAAACGTCCGTCTCGTCCGCGCTCAGCCAGCGCATCGCGTTGGCGGCGGAGGAGCAGGTGTAGCGATCCAGGCGGTTGAGCAGCGGCGATGCCTGCACCGCGCTTTCCAGGATCTGACCGGCGAAGTCCGTCTGCAGCAGAAAGCCGCCGTCCGGGCCGCTGCCGCCGTGCGTGCCGAGCGCCGCGGCGTTGACCTTGTCAAGCCGCTCGTCGCGCTTGCCGCGGCTCGCCGCGTAGATCGCCTTGAGCTGCTCGCCGAGCGAGGCGAAGGGGCGCACCGCCGTCTTGTCTTCCGCCTTGCCCTCCGCGCTCGCGTGCAGCACGCCGTCGTAGCCGCCCACCGGCTCGGCGCGGCCGGCAGCAGCCGCGTGCAGGCGCTCAAGGTTCGCGATGCTCGCGTTGATGCCCTCCATCTCCTCGCTCGCCTTGCCCGCGTCCTCGAAGTTGCCCGCGGCGATCTGCGCCTCGGCGTCGCTGAGGATCCTGCTTTTCTTGGCTCTCAGCTCGTTGATTTTCTCCATGTAGTCCATCTGTCCATCATCCTTTCTCGTTAATATCCGGCAAGCATGCGCAGTCTTGCCCGCACACGCGCAGCCTTATCCTCCTGCGCCGAGCGCTCGCGCTCGGCGGCGATGTGCGCGCGGTACTGCGCGCGCATCTCTGCGGTCAGGCGGATCCTGTCGCCCGCCGCCGCGATCATCGCGTCCACCTCGGCGTCCGCGCCCTCGCTCGCCGGTACGATCTCGTCGATGAGCCCGTACGAAAGCGCCTGCGTCGGCGTGATCCAGGTGTCGCGGTCCATCAGCTCGATGAGCTGCTCGCGCGTGGCCTTGAGTCCTGCGCGCGCCTCGTACATCTCGAGGATGCAGTCGCGCGCGTTGCGCATCCCCTCTGCCGCGCCCTCCAGCGCGTGATAGTCGCCCTCCGCGCCGCCGCGCGGGTTGTGGTAGCACAGCAGCGCCCCCGGCTCGCAGCGGATCGTGCGGCACGCGCTGATCGCCAGCGTCGCCGCGCTCGCGCAGTGGCCCTGGATGAGCGCCGTCGCCCCGGGCGCGTGGCGGCGCAGCATCGAGCGGATCTCGCCGCCCACCGCCATGTCACCGCCGGGGGAGTTGACGACCACCGTCACCGGCTCGTCGCCCGCCTCCGCAAGGGCGGCGGCGATGTCGCCCGGCGCGGTCAGATCGCGCCAGCCCCACCAGCGCAGGATGTCGGCGCTGTCGTTGTCCCACAGCTCGCCTCGGATGTTGATATCAGGCATTGTCTCCGTCCTCTCCTCTCAGTACCGACTCGATGGAGTCGAGATTGCGTGTGATGAAAAAGTGCTTGCCCGCGCCGCCGGGGATCTCGCCCCGCTCCTCCAGCGCACGGCACTCGTCCGGATTCATGATCGAGAATGAAATCATTTTTTCGTAGAATGCCGCTCGCGCCGCGTCGTCGCCGCGCATCAGGCAGGCGACGTTGCCTTTGAAGTACAGCCCCCGCTCGCGCTCGGGCGGCAGCAGCGCCTTGTAGGTGCACTCCTGCTCCCACTGCGTTACATAGGGAACGAGCGTGTCCGTCACAAACAGCAGCCGCTGCTGCTGGTTGCTGTTGTAGGCCTCCTTGCCGCTCTGCAGCATCGCCTTCGGGATGCCCGAAAAGCGCGCGACCTCCTCCACCGTGAAAGAGCGCGATTCGATGAACTGTGAATCCCGCTGGTTGAGACCCAGCGGCGTATACTTGTAGCCTCGGTCAAGGACTGCCACGCGGAAGGCGTCGTCCGAGAAGGGCGTGAAGCCCTTGAACTGGTCGCGGATGCGGTCGCGCCCCTTGGGGTCAAGATCCGCGTCCACCTCCACGATGCCGCTGATGACCGCACCGTTCTGGTAGAATTTCCTCCCGTACTGCATCGCCGCGCCGTCCGAGCCGATCGTCTCGCGCGCAAGGTCGAGCATCCCGCGCCCGTTGATGCCGTCGTAGCTCTCAAAAAACAGGAAGGCAAGCTCCGAGCCGGAGAAGGTGCGCTGCACGCCGTCCACCGTGTAGTCCCAGAAATACTGCCCCGTCTCCCGGTCCTGCCGGATGGTGCAGCAGTCCGACGGCAGCGGCAGCCGCTCCACGAGCCGCCCGCCCGAGCGGCGCAGCCACACCGCGCCAAAGCCATACCAGAACGCGTTGCTCATCACCGTCCGCGCGCACATGTAGGGCGTCATCGTCGCCGTCGGGCGGACCTTGAAAACGGCGTCGATCGCCTCGTCGTGCTCCGGCACGCGCGCCTCGCCCTCCCTGCGGTAGAGCGAGAAGGGGATCATCGCAAAGTCGTTGCAGAGGATGCGGTGCGCCGCCGCGATCGGGCTCAGGCGCTCCGCGCTCGACTGTCCCACGCTGTACTCGCCGCTCCCGAGTGAAACCGAGCGCGCGCCCGCCATCATCTCATCCCAGGAGATCGTGCTGCGCTCCACCGCGCGCGGTGTGCGCATGGCATTGCTCAACAGCATCGCCCATCACCTCCGTCTTGCATACGCGATCAAAAGCGCGTATAAAACCATCCCGCAGCCAAGCACCGCCAGCGCCGCCGCCTCGCCGAAACGCAGCAGCGCGCTCTCGGTGAAGCAGGCAACGCCGCCGATGAGCAGCAGGTCGTCGAGATACAAAAGCAGCGTCCGGCAGATGTGCCGTGCCGCGATCCTGAGTTTCCTCATAAGCTCCAATCCTCCCCCAGTCTCTCCTTGTCGTAGTCCGCCCCCGCGCGCGCCAGCAGCCACACCGCCACGGCGATGATCGCCGCCACCGTCGGGTCGATGCGCCCCCTCGAGCGGTTCTTGAGCGGCTTGATGTTGCCATTGCCGTCGGCGTAGTTGCGCACATTGCCGAAGGTCCAGCGGAAACAGGTGTTGTGGATGTGCAGCATCGTTCGCTGCAGCATCATGTATTCCATTTCCTTCATTGCCGGGCTCATGTTGCGCACGTCCTGCGGGATCTCCACCGTCTGCACGATCGGCGCGATGCGCTGCGTGATCGTCCGGCTCAAGTAGGGGTCAAAGCCCACCATCCGCAGCCGGTAGCGCTCCCGCGCCTCGCGGATGCTGTCCTCCACGGCATTGAAGTCGATGACCTCGCCCGGGCAGAGGGTCAGAAAGCCCGCCCGCGCCCAGTCGCGGTAATGCGCGCCGGGGTCGCTGCGCTCGTACTCGTCCACCGTCGCCTCCGGCCGCCAGATGCCGTATGGTACGAGCACCGCCGTCTCCAGTCCCTCCTGCGGGGGAAAGAGCAGCACAAAGGCGGTCAGGTCGCGGCTCGTCGAAAGGTCCACGCCGCCGTAGCAGAGCTTGCCCTCCAGCTGCCTAAAAAACGCCTCGCGCTCGGCGCGGCGGCTCGGCCCCCATTGGCACTTGTCGTACAGCGTCAGTGGCAGCCAGCCAACCGACTTGACCGCGATCCACTGGTTGAGCCTCAGCCACCGGAACAGCTTCTCGTCCGCCTCGCTCCGCCGCGCCGCCGCCGCCTCCATGCGGATGTTGCGCAGCCGGAGATTCTTGCCGAGCGAGGGGTTGCAGCGGTACCACAGCGCCTCGTCGTAGATATCGACGTCCGCAAGGTCGTCCGGGTCGTCTCCGTAGATCGCCGTCAGCCCGTAGAGGATCGGCAGCCAGTTTTCCTCGTCGCAGCGCAGCAGCGCCTCGCACGCCGCCGCCATGTCCTCCTCCGCCGTGTGCCGCAGCGAGAGCACCGTGCGCGCGTCGCCTCCCTCGGCGAGCACGCGCCGCAGCAAGCGCGCGTCGCGGATGCGCACCGCCCTCTGGTGGATCTCCCAGCCGATGCTCGCGCGGTCGGGGTCGTCGCCCGCCGTCGTCAGCACGATCCATACGGGCTGTGCGTGCGCCGCGCCCGCCGCGCCCGTCATCACGTCCCACAGCGCGCGGTTCGGCTGGGCGTGCAGCTCGTCGAAGATGACGCAGCTCGGCTTGTAGCCGTGCTTGCTGAAAGCCTCCGAGGACAGCACCTGCATCACGCCCACGCGCACCCACTTGTAGCCGCCGTTGCCCGTGCGCACGCTGCGGCGGTATTCGATGCGCCGGCGGCTCTCCGTGATTTTGAGCTCGCCGCGCGCCACCATCTTCGCCGTCCACGGCATACTCTGCACCATGAAGACCGCCGCGTTGTAGACGATCGAGGCGTTGTCCTTGTCCGCGGCGCAGATGTAGACCTCCGCGTTGAGTTCGCCGTCGCCGAAGAGGTGGTAGAGGCCCAGTGCCGCCGCCAGCTCGCTCTTCCCGTTTTTCTTCGGAATTTCGAGATAGAGGTACCAGTAGAGCCTCAGCCACCCGCCCTCCGTGTCCTCGCCGTACCCGGAAAGCCCCGTCTCCGTGTCCGAATCGGACACCGGGGGCGGCGCGCTCTGCGTGTCTCCGCCGTACCCCGGGGCAGGGGAGGGGGTGTCTCCGCCGCACCCCAAGGGCGGCGTCCCGGCGTCTCCGGGCGCCTCGTCGCGGACGAGCGTGCCGTAAAATTCCATCAGCGCCTCGCGCTGCCAGTCGAGCAGGCGGAAGGGCTGCCCCGTGTCGGTCGTCGGCAGGTGCTCCACGAAGTCGCACACGAACTGCGCGCTCGCGCGGTCAAAGCGGCGTGTCATGCAAGGCCCTCCGCCATCCGCGCCTGGCGGCGCGCGAGGATCGCCGAGAATTCGTCCTCGCCGTCATCCCGCGCCGCCGCCGTCACCGCCACCGAGGGCAGCACCAGGCGGCAGCGGCTCGATACCGTCAGCCCCATGTCAAGCGCACAGGCGCGCGCCTGCTTGAAGTAGCGCTCCTGAATGCGGCTCCAGCGGTCGATCGCGTCCGCGTCCCGCTCCGGCTGCTCCGGCGTCACGCGCAGCGCGCGCTCTACCTCGCCCGTGGCGATCAGCCACTCGTGCCGGGCGACGAGATAGCGCCCCAGCGTGTCCGCGTCAAGATCTGCATAAAGCCCCACCTCGATGAGCTGCTTGCCGATGCTGCGAAAGTCCTTGTGGAGATCTTTCGGCAGCCACCTCGGGGGCTTCGCCCTTGCCGGCGGCGGCACGCGCACCTCACGGTCGCGCCGCGCGTCCTCCTCGGCGTGCGTCAGGTGCTTGCGCCTCCGCGCCACCACCAGATCGGTCGGCTGTCTCTGTCCCGACATCTCGTCTCTCCCTCCTCTCCCGTCTTGCCTGCCGCGCAAGGAACCGCTCAAGGTCCCGCCGCAGACAGTGGCTCTGCGTCCGCGCAAGGATCTCCCGCGCCTCCTCCGCCGTCATCCCGGCACCGCCTGCCCAAAGGGCTTACCCCACAGCTTTTCGACCCGCGCGTAGCTGCGCAGGTAGCGGCTCGGCAGCGTCTCGGGGGTGAACCGCCCGAACAGCGTCTCCACGTCAAAATAGCGCTCCAGCGTTGCCTGCTTGACCGCCGAGGACGCTGCGCGGAACTTGCGCGAGCGGGCAATGCGGATGATGGACTCCGTGTCTTGTTCCGTCGCCCTGTGGCAGATCGCCGAGAGGATCACCGTCGGCAGGCTCTCCGTGCCCATGCTCTCCACCGACCACAGGCTCCGTCCCTGATAGATCAGGTTGCCGCGCAGTCCCTTGCCCAGCACTCGCCCCAGCTCGCCGCGATAGTTGCGGTAGCTCATCGGCTCGCAGGCCATCGGCGTCGCAGGCATCGGGCGGAAGGGCGTGGAGTGCAGCACGATCGACCACTGCTTGTCGCGCACCGGCGCGCGCTCGTCCGCCGTGCGCAGCGTGTCGAGGAACTCAAACCAGTCCTCGTCCGTCTCCGTGGGATAGCCCACGATGTTGTAGAACTTGATCTGGTGCGCCTTGCCCTCGTAACGCAGCATCGCGTCCAGAAATTCAAGCATGATCTCGCGCGTGATGGGCTTGTTGATCATCCGCCGCAGCCGCTCGCTCATCCCGTCGATCGCGGTCGTGCGCAGATGCGCGAAGCCCACGCTGCTCTTGTCCTCGTGCAGGTCGAGCATCGCGCGCTCCTTGTCTGCCATGCTGCCAAACAGCCCGCTCTCGTCGTAGTGGAAGTACTTGTCCGGCGAAAGGAATCTGCGGTGCCAGGTGTAGCCGCAGAAAAAGCACTTGTGGTTGCAGCCGATCGGCCCCTCGATGAAGTCGCGCGTCTCGCTCAGCCGGACGGGGTAGGGGTAGGGGCGGTCGGTCTGGGCGAGCCTGTAGATGCGCTCCGGCGAGAAGGTCTCGCTGCACGCAACGCTCTCATGCTCCCAGCCGCCGTCGCGCTCGATCCCGCGCACCAGCGGGACGACCAGATCCTCGCCGCGTCCGAACATGAAGTAATCGCCGAAGGGTAGGAAAGGCGTGATGTGCAGCAGCCCCGCGCCGCCGATGAGCACCTTGTAGTGCCCGCTCTGCCAGCGCGTGCGCTCGTCGATGAAACTCCACCAGTCGCAGTCGCTCGTCAGGCTCACCAGTACGATGTCATACTCGTGCACCGTCGCGATCCCGGCGTAGTCCACCTCATAGCCCGCTCGCTCCAGACAGTCAACGACCACCCGCAGCCCGACGAACGAGCGCGACTCCATGCACTCTACCTTGTAGTTGGCCTTGGCGTAGGCCTCCTGTACATACGCGCAGATCTTCACTTCGCCACCTCAAACACGAATCCGCACTTGGGACAGTGGCAGATCGTCAGTCCCTCCCGTGCCTCGCCCTGTGTGACCGGCTCGTCAAGGTCGAGCGCCTCCGCGCTCCCCGGCGCGCTGCGCTCGTGCTCCTGCACATGCACCCCGGCAGGGGAGAGGGGAGTGAGGTCGATCTCCCCGCCCGCGCTGAGGTCAAAGCCCGTCGCCTCGATCGGGAAGTCCAGCGCCTCCAGCGCGCCGAGCTCCAGCGCCAGCTCCTCCGTGTCCCATCCGGCAAGCTCCGCGAGCCGGTTGTCGGCAAGGATGTATGCCCGGCGCTCTGCCTCCGTCAGCCCCGTCACCACCACGCAGGGGACCTGCCGCATCCCCTCCGCGCGTGCGGCGGCGAGACGGCCGTGCCCGGCGAGCACATTGCGTTCCTCGTCGATGAGGATGGGCTGGACAAAGCCGAAGGCGCGCAGGCTCTCGCGCAGCCGCATGAGCTGCTCGGGCGAGTGCGTGCGCGCGTTATGGGCATAGGGGATGAGCGTGTCGATGCCGGTCATCTGCGCATTGCGCGCCCGCACCGCCACCGCGCCCCGGGTCGGGCGCTCCTCGCTCACCGGCGTCTCCTGCGCCGTCTGGGTCTTAGTCCGTGCCATGTCATATCCTCCTCCCCGGCGCCGTGCGCCGAGTAATGTGTACGCTCCATGCACCAAGGCGCGCGCATCGGGCAGCGCGGCGATGCCAGGGCGCTCGCATCGGGTATCCCCGCTGCACTCCCGCAGCGCTGGATCTCTCTCCCGCTGCATAATCGCAGCGCTCGGCGCGGGCGCGTGCAGCGGCGTCCCGCCGAGACCACCCGTGGCACGCTCTGGCGCAGGCGCCCGATCGCGCTGAGGCTCCCCTCATATCGCACGCATTGAGATCTCCTTACTTGGTGCTGCCGGCCGGACTCGAACCGGCTCACGGGCGGGGAAAACTCCTATGAAAAAAGCCGCCCGCACAGCAGCCTTGGCTGCAGCAGCATATCTTGGACTGCCGGCCGGGCTCGAACCGGCTCGCGAGGGAGGACACCACCACTCCCCGCGCGGCGCCCCCGCCGCAGCAGTATATCTCGCGCGGCCCCCGCCGCGCCTTGTCCGAGCGCTCACCGCGCCCTCCATGCCTCCGACCGTCCTCGACAACCCTCGACCGCCCACAACCATCCTCGACCGTCTCTGACAACCTCCGGCCATCCTCGGCCACCGCCGCGCTCACCGTGCCCTCCAACGTCTCGCCCGGCGCTGCCGCCGCCGGCGCACCGTCCGCCGTCCGACCTCGCCCCCCTCCGCCTGCATCGTGTCCGCCTGTCGCCAGTCCCTCGCCGCACCGTGAAAGCACAGAATAGCTATGACATAGGTGATTGGATGCAGGATCCTTAAACGGTCCTGCCTGTGCGGTCCGAGGCCGCGCACAAGCGTCTCAGGCTGTTGCAGACAGCTGCGCCGGCAAGCCGCGCCGCCGGATCTGTTCATATCGTGCGCTCCAAAATCGCAGCCGCGGTCTCCCGCAGCTCCGGCGCACTCCCCGACCCCTCGCCCGTAGAGAGATCGGGGACTTTTACAGGAGGGTCTACCACAGTCCCGGCAAAGTGCCGGGGAGCACGCCGGATATGTCATTTTCTCTCGTGGGCTCCCGCCCCCGGCCATCACCGCCAGCCCATCCCGAGCCAGCTACCACCAGCACCACCAGCACCCGCAGTCACCGCCCCCGGCTCATCACCGTCCGCAGCGCCACGCCGTCCGCCACCGCCCCCGGCTCATCGCCACGCTCTCCGGCTCCCGCTGCATTCCCCGTGGGGAGTTTGTCTCCCGCGTGGGGTGGGGCGCGGTTTCCGGAAGGCCCGGCCGAAACTTTTCTGGGTCGGGGAGGCCTGCAAGGATGCCACGCGCAACGCGAGAGCGACGCGCCTGGGCGTCCGAGCCTACCGCCCCATCGGCGGCAGGCTGCGAGTTTTTCCGGCGCGATTTTCGTACAATTCCCGCGCCGTTTTTCGACTGTGGCACGAGTGGCATAGGCTTTCGAGGTTGTCCCGATCTCGGAATCTTTCCCAGTCGCCCTTGTGGTCGACGATGTGGTCAACATCGGTCGCCTTGACGCGGAGACCGCGTCGGGCACACTCTCGGCAGAACGGCTCGCGCAGCAGCTGCGTCGGTCGCAGATCGAGACGCCACTCGTCTGTGGCATACATCCAGCGCCACGACTTCGATTCCTCGCTGCGCCGGTCGCCGCGCGGCTGATGGGCGGGGCAGTAGCCGTCGCGCACCAGCACGCAGCAGCCGGGATGACGGCAGGGTCGGAGCGGCTTCATGGCCATCGGGCTATCACCTCCGGGCAAAACAAAAACGCCTGCACCAACACGACCGCTGTCAGCGGATCATGTGGCACAGGCGCTCAGGCACAGGCACTCGTCGATATTCACGATGGACTCTTTCCCGCAGATCTTGCAGTACACGGTCAACGACCGTGCCCTGGTGTCGGGGTTGAGTCGAAGAACTTTTCCTCGTCCGCATCGCGGGCAGAGGAGCCATCCGTTCTTTGTGTCAAGTTTAGCAGTTTTTACCTCAGTTTGCAATGCTTTTCCACCACTTTCTTCGGCTTGTCCGTAAATATTCATTAGGTTTCAAGAATAAGAAATCATTATCTAAAATAAAAGTACTATTTTCAGTATGCGAGATACTTGGAGTACGAATAGAGCCCCCACTCGCTCTTTGCCTCGTTGTGTTCGAGCGGTAAGATGATCGCATCACGCGGCACATAGATCCTGCCGGTTTTGCTGCTGCGGACCTCCGGCAACGGCACTTTTGCTTTCAGCGTCCGCGATGGCCCCCACGGATGCTGTCCGACTTCTGGTCGTTCCTTGGTGAAGTATCGGGCGAGCCTGCGATAGCCGTCCTCTTGCAGGATTTTTTTCTTTGTGTATGGCACATCGTAGGCCTCGCCCCAGTCCCACAGCCGCCGCACGAGCACCGCAGGATACTCACTATTGCGTAGAAAGACGTGGATGTGTAGGCTGTCATGCAGCCCCTCGATGCGGTAAACATAGTCAAATGGCTTACCGCTGCCCCAGCGTTTAAGGCGCTTGAGGTAGGTGTTCCAGATCTGCTGCACGTCTTTCCGGCTCTCCGGTAGATTCTCCGGCGCAAACGTCAGTGAGTGGAAAACACCGTCGTACTCAAAGAGCGCGAGCCGCAGCTCCAGTTTGTCGACGGTCGTGCGGCTCATCGCCGGCCCGCACCGAGAGCGGATGCACTCGCCATTCTTCCGCAAAAAGCACGATCGATCCGTCGAAAATACCTTGACCAAAGGTCCCGCCCGCTGCTTTACGCTGCAATATTCATCCATGGCGACAACTCCCAAGCGATCCGGAGAGCTGCCCGGTCACGCGCCCAAAGGCGGCGTCAATTGCCGCGGTCGTGATGGCAGATCGGAGCATCGCATCAGTCTCGCCGGGCAGGAGAGCTCGCGGCCACTCGCCGCAGATCGTGTCAGACCATGCGGTGAGGACGAGAGCGAGCACGTCGCGGTGCGACATATCGCCATCGCAGGAGTCCGCCAGGCGTCTGGCATCATTCCGCGACACCCCCAGCCCCATGAGCCGTTTGATGAATCGTCTACGTTCCATCCGATGCCTTCTTCCGGGGACGTCCCGCTTTTTTCTTCACCTCGACGCCCTGCGCGGCGAGGACTTCGATGATATCATCCTTGCTGCAAACGTTCAGATCCGCCAGCACGCGGAGCTGGGCAACAGGGTTCGCCGCCTGTCGATACGATGTCACGATCTCACCCGGCGTCATCAGCAGTTCTCGCCCCTTTTTCTTCTGCGGCTGCTTTGTTGGCTGTTTGAGGTTATGCTCGCGCAGGACGGACGGTTTTCCCTGTCCCTGTTCCTGTTTCTCTTCATCCTCTGGCGGAGCGGCCGTATCCGATTCGGACACGACCATTTCTGCGGTACAGTGCGCCCCATCTGCGATCTGAACTTGGACATCGTCTAATTCAGGGAACTTTTCGAGCTCGAATTCCGTACCGACGCCAAGCACCAGCACGCCCTTCATGATGCTCTCGCAAACGTAGTCGCGCATCGCCTCCAGTTCCTTTGCGGTGTGAGGAAACACCCCGCGCGGCACCATAACGACCAGCACAGTTTTCAAAATATTATCTTTCATGCCGGCTCACCATTTATTAACATATCGTGAAGATCGACGAATCGACCGCCGAGGCCTTTGTCCATCAGCTCCTGCAGCGCGTCGAGCGTGGCGTGGACGTCGCGCGCCTCCGCGACCTCGACGCACAGTTTCTCCATGTCGCACAGCTTAGCGCACGCACCATAGATGCGTGGCGGGCACTGTAAAAGGTTTGCGCCCTTCAAGCCCCACGCGCCATTCTCTCTATAGGTCAGTTGTTTATACTCATTCATCCCCGGTCTCCCTCCAATTTGATTTGCCTGAATTCTCGGTCGCTCTCAATCTTCACGACCATGCAATCGCCATTCTTCCGCAAAAAGCACGATTGATCCGTCGCAAAGGCTTTGACCAACGCCCCGCCCGCTGTCTCACGATGCAGTACTCATCCATACAGGTGGCTCCCCAGCATGCCGGAGACCTCTCCGGTTATATCGCCCTCAACAACGATCTTTTCCAGCTGCTTGTAGTAAATCTGCAAAAATTCCACACATAACCTGTTCATAATCCGCACGTGCGAAGTACTCCCATTGCACATGCCTGCCACCCTTACCGCGGCATTTCTGTCGAATCCAATGCTCATCAGCAGCTTGATCATTCGTTTCTTTTTCATTTAGTTGTCCCCATCGTCATCTGTTGATACTCTTCCACGCGCTCGACCTTGACCACGCGCACGCCGCCATACTTTTCAAAGTCCATCGCCACTTTTTCCTTGATTCCCTGCGGATCCGCGTCGTCCGGCGCATCCAGCGCCAGCGTCACCAGTAACCTCACACGATTTCCCCCTTCGTAGCTCTTCACTTAATCAAGACGATCCCACAGCCGCCGGACCTTAAAGGCCCGCTGCTCCGCCACCGCGTCCTCGACCTCAAACTCGATCGCCATCTGGTCGAGCATGATACCAACGTCGGCAATCTCCTCGGCGATGTTGGCGAGCGTGTCACCGTCCACACGCCCGCGCAGGAATTTGCACAGCACGTCCTGCAGCTCGGCCATCTCCTCAAAGACCATCGTGATCTGCGCCTGCGCGCCGTAGCGGCTGAGCGCCGCGCAGAAGGTTTTGCGTTCCATGTCAGTCATCCTTATCGCTTGACACCTCCGTTCTTTTTGCATGGAGAACAAAACAGCCTATCAACCCAAGACACTTTTCCGGTGCCGCCAGTAGCACATTTTTTTGACTGACAAGTCCTGTTCTCTTTGTGGTAATAGATGCAGTCCTTACACGGATTTCGCATCGCATTCACCTCCGTCCTTTCTCTCCACCTCCGCTATTCTTCCTGTGGCCATTTCTACGTACGAGGGATTGATCTCGCATCCCACGAAACCGCGTCCCATTCGTTTGGCCACCACTCCCGTCGTGCCGCTGCCCGCAAATGGGTCAAGGACAACGCCGCCCTCTGTGCAACCCGCTAAAATGCACGGCTCGATCAGTTTTTCTGGAAACACGGCGAAGTGTGCGCCGCGAAATCCGTTTGTGCTTACGCTCCAGACACTCCGCTTGTTCCTGCGCCCCGTCTTGTTTTCGCTGTTCCCGTGGCTCTCACGCTCCACCTGTGCGCTGTTGTCGTGAGATTGCCCGCCGGTATAGGCTCCACCGCCGCGAAACGTTCTTGCGTTTCCTTTGGCCGACGTGACTGGTTCGCTGATTGCCGCCGCGTTGAAATAATAGTGCGCTGACTTTGACAGCAGGAAGATGTACTCATGTGATTTTGTGCATCGGTCGCTTACGCTCTCCGGCATACAGTTCGGCTTCTGCCAAATGATGTCTTGCCGCAAATACCAACCATCTGCGCGGAGAGCAAAGGCCAACTGCCAAGGTATGCCAATCAGGTCTTTTTTCTTGTACCCCTGTGGTACGCGCTTTGCGGTGTGTCCGCAGGAATTGCGAGTATTCTTCGACGGCTGGTTCCCTGAATTGGTAGCATAGCTATCGCCCACGTTCACCCACAGCGTTCCATCCGTATGTAGCACCCGCCGGACTTCACGGAAAACAGCGACCAGCGCCTGCAGGTATTCCTCCACGCTGCCCTCGTTCCCAATCTGTCCCTCCATTCCATAATCCCGCAAATTGTAGTAAGGCGGGGAGGTCACGCAGGTATGTACGCTTTCTGGCGGCAGCGTCCGCAACAGCTTTAGCGCGTCGCCTTGTAGTACGTTGTACTCCATCACTCCACCTCCGGCAGCCTCTCCGTCACCGGCACCCACTTCTCCCGCTCCTGCAGCACCGCGATCTCCTCGGCGTAGCGCGCGCAGCGGTCGCGCTGCTCCTCAAGCGCGGACGCTGCCGCATCCAGCAGTGTCCGCAGCGCGTTGATGATGTCCTGTGTTTTCATGTCTGTCCTCCTCATTTTCTCATGAATTCGTTGATCCTCATCCAGCTGTCGCACTTGCACTCGACGATATCCTGCACCGAGATTCCTGCATCGGTTGAAATGAACGGGTACTGGTCGCTCACGCCCCCGCAGCATCGCGCCGTCAGATAGGCGCTGCCGCCCAGCCCTGTCGGATAGCTCAGCACGACCAACGCGCCTTCCTCCGGCCAGTGCTCTGCATCCAGCGGCAACCATTCCGGCGAGCTCGCCGCCTTGTCCTGCGCCGGGTCATCCGGATGCAGCGTCCAAAGGAGGACCTCGTCCCAGTCGTTATAGCCGCTTTTCAGTCTGCCGCCGATGTATTCGTCATCATCAACGAGTCCGGTTTCATCAATCAAAACGATGTGCGCGCCCTCCGGCGGTTTAACGCCCGACTCATGCCACACGAGCGAAAGCGGCGTTTCACCTTCGCCACACCTTGGCTCAACGGTTTCCCGCGGGGCTTTTGCCGTTTTGCTGCTCGGCGATGGGCCGTCCTGCAGCCGCATGGCGGCGAGCATATCCCACACGGTTGCCCACGGACGCAGGATGCGCTTTCCATCCTCGCCGTATAGCTCCAACCCCTTAGAGGTCCCATTAAATCCGCCCTCGCTTGATCCGCCGCCGGCCCACCGGAACCTGGTTTTCAAAGCCAGAATACCGGCTTGCCGATCGGCACAGTCCCGCAAGGTCTGTTCGAGGCTATCGCGCATGTATGTCAACAGCTCAATGTACTTTTCGTCCTCCGACGCCTGCGCGCCCGCCTCACGGCTCTTGACGAACTCCTGCACGTCCTTGATCGTGTAGCTCCGGCGATTGTCGATCACCCAGTCGAGCAGCCGGTACTGCGTCTCGTCGTCCATGCGGGCGATCTCCAGCGCGGCTGCCTCCGGGATGTCGCCCGCCTCCCACTTGCGCACGATCCCCGGGACCTTGAGCCCGCGCTTGATTGCGCTCAGGTTGGCGAGCTTGGTCTTGTTGACCTGCATCGCCTCGGCTACGCGGTCTCGAATGCGTCCCGGCAGCTCTTCGCCCGCCTCGCGGCGACGAATATACATTGCCGTCAACCGTTCCGCCTCCTGCGCCAGCAGCGCCGGTGACTTGACCCGCTGGCGGTTGGCCTCGATTACGGCGCAGAGCTCCTGCTCCTCCGTCATCGCCGGCAGCACTCGGCAGAGCACGGTGGAGAACTGCTTCGCGACGGCCTCGTCCCGGTCCGCCGCAAGCAGCCGCACCGCCTCCATGCGGCTGTGGCCGGAGATCGGCCGATATTTGCCTTCGCCTGCGGCGACGACGGTCGGCGGCTCAAGCAGTCCGTTCGCGCGGATGGACTCCATCAGCTCGGCAAGCGCCGCATTGTCGGGGCGGGGATAAAAATTCCGAGGGTTGTCTACGATGTCATCGACGGCGATCTCCCGCATCGTGTCTGATTCGGGCACGCCCTCCGGCGGCAGCGTCGCCGTGAATTTGGTAATATCGAAATTCTTCCCGGCCATGTCACACCTCCATGAGTTCCCGCGCGAGGCAGCGATAGTCCCGTGTCGCGCTGCTGTGCACGCTATACTCCCGCAGCGGCATGAGGCTCACCGTACTCTCCGGCACTTTGTCTGTGCGCCGGATCGACGTCCGGTAGAGCGGCACACCGCGCCGCGCGAGCACCGTGCGCGCCGCCGTCACCACATCGGCGCTCCGTGCCTGTGTCAGAAGCGCCCGCACCCGCAGGCTCGGCCGCAGTACCGCGAGCCTGCGGACCTGATCCGACACGGCGAAAGCGCCGTCGATGGAAAACTTGTCGGCGACGACCGGGATCATCACCTCATGCGCCGCGAGCAGCGCGGCGACGCTGGAAACGGTATATCCCGGCGGACAGTCGAAGATCATCCAGTCCACGTCGCCGTCATCGGCGGCAGCCTCGGCAAACTGACGCAGCCGCTCCGGTGCGCTCGTGCCGTCGTGGATCGCGCGTAGGTCGAGATCGTACAGCCCGGAGCTGCTGGGCAGAATGCTCAAGCCCTCTCGCAGTTGGATGACGTTTTCCGACCACAGCGGCTCGCCTTCGCCCATCAGGATGTCGCCGGTGGTCACGGCGTCCTCCACGCCGAGCGTCGGCAGGAAGAAATGCGTCAGGTTCGCCTGACCGTCGCAGTCTACCAGCACAACGCGCTGGCCGCGGTCGGCGGCGAGGATGTCGGCAAGGTTGATCGCCGTGATCGTCTTGCCGACGCCGCCTTTGTTGTTCATAATTGCAATCGTTCGCATGATGTCCTCCGTTTTTTCAAAATTTAAAGCACTCGCGCATCGTATACCCGAAGACCTGCGCCTCCACCAGGAAGAAATGGTGCAGCTCGTTGATCCACACGATCCTGCCGCGCACCTTCTTCCGCGCTCTCGTGCTCTTGGGGTTCTCTTTGCCATCCAGATTGCAGTACGCGCAGGGCGTCCAGGCGATCGGCTGTCCAATATACGGCATGATGTCTCTCCTTTCTTTACCGGCGCTTTGCGCCGCTCATGCGCTCATTGCGAGCATTCCGCTCGACGAGTTTCTTGTCTTCCTCGACCTCGCGTGCCGACGTCATCGTCATCGGCGTAAAGGTCTGCTTGTCGCCGTCGAACCACAGCAACGTGCGCAGCAGCAGTCCCTCCTTGTTTTTCACGATGCGTAAAAAACGCGACTTCGCGGGGTCATAATCCCCGCCCTCGACAGGCCGGTAGATCATGAAGATCATGTCCGCGTCCTGCTCCAGCTGGCCGGACTCCTTCAAGTCGCTCATGCGCGGCTCGTTTTGCTGCGGCTTGCCCTTTTTGGGTACCGCAACGCGATCTTCGCGCGTCAGCTGCGCCAGCTCGATCACGAGCTTTTTCCGGCTCTGGGCGAAGGCGTGCAGCTCGCGGGAGATCTCCGCCACCTGCTCACTGCGCATAATGCGCGTTGAACTCGGCCGGATAAGCTGGACGTAGTCGATGACGACCACGTCAAAGTCATAGGCCTCGGCAGCGCTCGTGATGTCGCTGACGCTCCATCCGGCCGCCTCTACCAGCGTAAACTTGAGTGCGGATGCCGCGGCGCTCTTGGCCGCGAACCGCTCCCAGTCCTTGTCCGTCAGCTCTCTGCGTTTGATGGCCGTAAAGCTGATATCGTTCAGCGCGGCGACCACGCGGTCAGTTACCTTCCGGCGGTCGGTCTCCAGCGAGAAAAAGCCCACGCGCCACTCGCGCGCCATCCGCATCGCCATTTGCAGTGCCAGCGCCGTCTTGCCGTCGCTTGGGTACCCGCCGATGATGACCACGTCGCCCAGCTGCGTGTATGTACCGGCGTCCACCTCGGCGAGACCATAGCGGACGTATCGCACCGGATCTTTGGCCGCCTGCCGCGCTGCGAAGTCCTGTATCATGTCCTCCATCGTGTAGGCCGTGATCTGCCGTCCACCGCTCTGCTCCTGCCGAAGCTTCGCCGCCAGCTCGCGGCACTCCTGCGCTGTGCCAGCTGCGGCCACCTGCATCGCGATCTCCTGCATGCGCCGCATGCTGGCCTGCTCGGCCATGATGGCGGCATATTCGCGCCAGTTGGCGCTGGTCGTCGTGATCTCAAGCAGCTGCGCGAGATACTCGCTCGACTCCTTGCCGACCCTGTCGCGGATGGTCACGGGCGTTACCGGTTTTGCCCGTAGGTACAGATCCCGCGCCGCGCGGAAGATCTCCCGGTTGATCTCAATGCCGAAGTCCTGCTCGCGGACGGTGAATAGCACGTCCTTGACGATCTCGGGGGCGATGAGCAGTGCGCCGATGACCGCGGTCTCGGCCTCAAGCCTCGGCTGCGTTTTCCTCTGCTGCGCCATGCGCTACACCCCCCAGCCGAGCGGCAGCGCTGCGCTGCCCTCCATTCTGACCTCCGGCATCTCGTCTGGCTTGAGCTCGTAGACGGTCAGCCAGTTCATGCTGATCGCCTTGTCCAGCAGCGCGATCTTCACCTCACGCCGCCCGTCCGACAACTTGTCCAGTTTCCGCAAAATCCCGCTCATAGCGCGCTCGGTCTCGACGGCTTTCCGCCGATTGATCTTGATCCGGTTTTCCAGCAGCCCCATGATCCACTCGCGCAGCTCGTCGTCCTCGCCGCAGTATTTCTCCACGACCTCTACGACCTCCGCGGGGGCTATAGGGGTTTGCTTCTTTTCTTCTTTGTTTAGTTTATTATTTATTTGGGTCGAAAAACCCAATGACGGGTTTCCCCGTTGTCGGGCTTCGCCGTTGTCGGGCTTTCCCGACAACGGTGGCGCTTCGTCCTGCAAAACGTAGATGTTGCCCGCGAATCTGCCGGATTCGTCATGCGTCTGCTCGCGCGTCAGATACCCGACATCTTCAAGCTTTTCGAGCAGCCGCCGGATGGTGTCCTTGCTCACGCCCACATAGGCGGCGAGGCCCTTGACGGAATACTGCCACCCGTCCGGCAGGCCGACCATAATGGCAAGCAGCCCGCGCGCGTCGAGCGGCAGGCGCTTATCCTCAATGGCTGACTTGTAGAGCACCGTAAAGCTCTGTTTCCTCCCGGACTTGATCACGCTCTCACTCATGCCCGCACCTCCTCTCTGCCGTGTACAAAGGCAAGACGCTCGCGGTGTCTCGCCTCTGCCAGAATGTCCTCACATAGCCGCAGCATCCCGCGGTGGATCGCGCGGTCCCATGTGCCGACGAGCCGTGCCTCCTCGCGCGTCAGTCCTTCCCGCCATGTCGCGCTGGCGGTGTCCTCCGTCTCAGCGTTCCAGCTATCTCGCAGCTGTGCCTCTCGCTCTCTGCCTACCGCCATGTCTCGGCCCTCCGTCTAAGTATTCGATCAGTTGATCCAGCCGGTGCGCGAGCTCTGCGACCCCCAGGAGGATCAGCGTTACCTCCAACGGCGTCATGTCCTCACCTCCCGAGAAAGAGGCTTGACATTCCCGCCCGGCTGCGCTACACTGTAGTTGCAATCGTTCCGTGCCTTGTTGCCGGAGCACGACCGTCCAGAGGTGTCCGCCTCTGGGCGGTCTTTTTTTGTGCCCGGCGCATAGATCACCTGATACATCGCCGCGATGATCTCGCGGAGATCCTCCACGATGAGGTCGAATGCCGGGCGCTCGTCCTCATCAATGCGACCGTCCTCGGCAATCATCATCAGCTCCGTCAACTGGTCGGCAGCGCCGCGCAGTCGGTTCGCCAGCGTCAGCGTCGCTGCCGGCAGCGGCTTGACCTCGACCGACGGCAGCACACCCAGCGTGTCCGTCGCCTTCGCGTGCTCCAGCGTCAGCCACGGCAGGCGGTAGACCTCCGCCATCCGCGCCACTACCTCGTCCGGCGGTACGCGCCGCCCTCCCTCATACTGCTTGATGCTCTCCACGGAAATGTCCAGCAGCTCCGCTGCTCCCTCCTGTGTCAAACGGGTCGCACAGCGCGCCCGCTTGTAGAGATTCGGGTATCTCTCGTGCATGGATATTCGCTCCTTTCTGTGTTATGGTTTCAGTATCGGATGGCCTCCCGCAGTTCCTCGATCGGGATGCCCAGCGCGCGGCCGATGCTGCGCAGTTCGCCGAGAGTGATGTCCTCCGGCTGTTTTCTCCTCCGGCATACCGTCGCGCGGGAGAGCTTTGCCCGTGCGCCGATCTGTTCGTTGTTCAAGCCGCGCGCCGCGGCAGTGCCCCAGATCAGCGCGACGATGCGCTCGTCCGCGATGTTTCTGCCTAAATTCACCCTCGGCATAGTTTACCCTCCCATCGTCTTGCCGGCGGCGCGCAGCTCGCCCGGCTCGTACAGTTCACCGACCTCGCAGCCCAGCACGGCGGCGATCGCCGGCAGCTTGTCCGCGGTCGGCAGCACCTTGCCGTCTTCCCACTGTGCGACGGCCGCATAGGACACGCCGGCCGCCTCTGCGATTTCGTAGCGGCTCACCCCCCGCGCCTCGCGGAGGCTGCGGATGCGGAAATGCGTCATCATATCACCCTTTCTCTTGATTTCGCCCTGTTTCTGTGTTAGTCTTAAAGCATAGCTTTAATTCGCGCCGTCGTTGCCCTGCTGACGCAGTGCGCTGCAGTCGATCGCGATGCAACTGCCCACGATTTTGTCGTAGTTTTTGTCGGCGTCCATGGCCGCAGCGATCAGCACGCCCAGCGGGATACCCGAGTTGCGTGCGATGCTCGCCGCGAGGATGCTGAAAGCAGCCACAATGTCCTTGCCGCGTCCCATGACGGGGACCTCCGCGATGCCGTTGTGGAACTTGAACCCAATCTCTACGTCTTTCATGTGTGATCCTCCTTCGTGTTGCGGATTAAAGCCTCGCTTTAACCCTGTGGCCTCATGATAAATCTGCGTTTGCGGATTGTCAATATAAGAATCGGCATTTGCGGATTATTTGTCAGGTTGCCCAACTCTATAATTGTAGGTGCGCACAGTGGAAACAGATGTTTTTGTGCAAAATGTAAAAAAGTACTGTGAATGGAAAGGCGTCAAGCCAACGATCGCCTGTGCCGAAAGCGGCGCGGGAAAAAGTCTCTTGAGTGAGATCTCGAGTCGCGGACGCATCCCATCCATCGAGCGCGTCCAGCTGCTTGCGCAGTACCTCGGCTGCACGGTGTCCGACCTGCTCGGCGAGACGCCGGGCGCGCTGCCGCCCGCGCTGGACGGTCCGACCGGGCAGTTTTTGAAATTGTTCACGACTCTCGACGATAAGGCGCAGGCCGAGATCGTCGCCGAGATGCTCAAGCGAAAAAAATAACGGTGCCCGAATCGGACACCGACAGAAAAGGGGATTCCATGGGAGTAGAAACGAAGCGTACACACAAGGGGAAAAGCCTTCTCTTATTCCCGGAAGACTATACCGTCGTAGATATTGAGACCACCGGATTTGACCCGATGTTCGACGAGATCATCGAAGTCGCCGGCATTAAATACAGGGGCAGAAACGAAGTCGGTAGATTCCAGTCGCTTGTGAAGCCGGACGACGGGATCCCGGACTATATCACCGCACTTACTGGCATCACGAACGAAATGGTAACCGACGCTCCGGGCATAGAAGACGTATTACCGCGTTTTCTTGAGTTCATCGGAGAGGACATTGTCGTAGGCCATAATGTGCATTTTGACGTCAACTTCCTCTACGATTATGCGGAGGACTTCGAGCTTAAACCGTTTTCCAACGATCTTGTCGATACGTTGAGATTGAGCCGGAGGCTGTACCCGGAGCTGCAAAGCCATAAGCTCTCGGCGCTGGCGGCGCATTTTGGCGTGGAGCCGGACGGTGAGCACCGAGCTCTTGCAGATTGCGTCACGACCCAAAAGTGCCTGAGTGCGATGGATGCTTATGCTGCGCAAAACGGCGGGATCCCTGAATCAGCAGAAGATCTTTATCGGAAGCTCTCCAAGACGATCGTCGCGGAAACATCTGACTTCGATCCTGATAGTCTCATATATGGTCGGACTTTTGCGTTTACCGGCAAGCTGGAGCGCATGACGCGCAAAGAGGCGATGCAGGCCGTCGTGAACGCCGGAGGGCATTGCACAGACGGCGTTGTTGCCGAGACGAACTATCTGGTGCTCGGGAATAACGACTATTGCAAGGCGATCAAAGACGGGAAAAGCGCGAAGCAGAAAAAGGCCGAAAAGATGAAGCTCAATGGCGCTGATATAGAGAGTATTTCCGAAAGTGTGTTCTGTGATATGCTCGGTGTCTGACCGTGCGCAGGCTTAACGAAAAGGGGAGTGCTTATGTTTGGGTCGAAAAAGAAGGAAACGCCGCCGCCGAAGATGACCGACTGGGCGCATTTCGACTACGACCTCTATCAGGAGGCGCAGGACGCGCCGTCGTCTCCGTCCGAGCCGAGGATCATCTGCCCTCGCTGCGGCGGCACGCAGTTCTACACAGGCAAGCGCGGTTTCTCCGCCGGCAAGGCGATCACCGGCGCGTTGCTGGTCGGCTCCACCGGCCTCGTCGCCGGCGCGATCGGGCAGAACAAGCTCGTCGTCACCTGTCTCTCCTGCGGTCATCGCTGGAAGGTTTGAAAAAGCGCAACGACCGCCGCCATCTATATGGCAGCGGTCGTTGCTACTCTGCGCAGACGCTGATGGGGCTATGGATCGTGGGCGATATCTGCTCCTGCGAGCTGCGCCGCCAGCTCAAGGATCTCCTGCTGCGCGTCAGCAGGCAGGGACGCGAAAAGGTCGGCGATAAAGGCCAGGTCGTACATAGCTGCTCCCACTCGAGCGCCCGAAAAAAGATATTTGGCGCCGCGTACCATTATAACGCCGCGCCGCGCCGAATGCCATGGGAATGTGTGGATAGGGGAGGGGAATATACCGATGCGTTGCCGCAAGTGTAAGCGAGACATCCCAGAAAATTCGATCTACTGCAATTGGTGCGGAGCGCGCCAGCTCCGCGAGCACCGCCGTGAGGTGAAAGTACCAACGCCAAAGCAACTGCCATCCGGAAGTTGGACGATCTACCTCCGCGCCGAGGGGCAGAGCGTCACCGAGCCGACGAGCGAGCTGTGTGCTGCCCGCGCCCGAGCTATCCGCGCCGGTTTCATCGAGGCTCAAAAGGCGTCGAGCGGCATGACGCTCGGGCAGGCATACGATGCCTACATGGAATCTCGGAAGGGTGTGCTTTCCCCGACGACCTATCGCGGGTATCTTACGCTCCGGCGAACCTCCTTCCAGACTCTCATGGACGCAGATGTGCAGCGGATCACTGTTGATCAGGTCCAGCGTGATATCTCAAAGATGTCTATGCGTGGCGTGAGCCCCAAAACCGTCTCAAACGCGGTCGGGCTGCTCTCAGCTGTCCTGCGCACCTATGCACCCGACATCCGTCTCGACATCCGCCTCCCGCAAAAGCAGAAAAAGGAGCCTCGCAAGATCGACGGTGAAGAGATTGGCGCGATCATGGCGGCAGTGCGCGGCAAGGAGATCGAGCTGCCGGTACTCATGGGGCTCTGGCTTGGGATGCGCGTGGGCGAGGTTCGCGGCGCGCGATTTGAAGATATCCGAAATGGACGGCTGCATATCTGCCGCGAGATCGTAGACGATGCCAACGGGAAGCCCGTCGTGAAGCCCCCGAAAACTCTTTCTGGCGACCGTTGGGTATCTCTGCCGCCACAGATCCTCGCTCTGATCGAGGCACAGGGGCGCAGCGAGGGCTATATCGTAGGACTGTCCGGGCAGGCGATCTACAAGCGTTTTATGCGCACACTAAAGGCTGCTGGCATTGAACACTGCCGATTTCACGACCTTCGCCATGCCAACGCGGCCGTCATGCTGCGCCTCGGCGTCGATAGCCGCTATGCGCAGGAGCGTAACGGCTGGGCGAGCGACCGAATGTATAAGCAGGTGTACGGCTACACGATGGACGATCGAATGAAAGATATTGCCGCGAGTATCGATAATTATTTTGCAGACAAATTTACAGACGGAGAGAAAAAGCCTTGATATTTCAATGCCTTTAGCTTACCGTCAACGGGTTCGACTCCCGCCGCCTCCACCATAAGTCTCGCCGTGATTTTAGTCAAATTGCGGCGGGCTTTTTGCGTTGACACATTGATGTTTGAATTGGACAGGGAAGTGTATTGTATGAAAAAAGTTCTATCGGTATCAATAAAGACGATCATCTTTTTTGTGGGTTGGGCCATATGCGCATCGGTTATCCCGATACCGGATACCGCAAGTGCGGTAATCTGGAGATTTTGGGCAGAACTGATCCCGCTTTTGTCCGTTATTGCGATCACACTTATTTTCTGGCTGGCAGATCAGAAAAAGATACGATTACATCTGACCGGGAAGCCTGTTTATAACATCATATTGGGCGGCGTAACAGGGACGATTTGGCTGGGGGCATCTGTGGGGATATTATCTATCCTCGGAGTTGTACAGATAGAGGGCAAAAATCAAATCGCTATGCTGTGGTTGTGGCTGCTTGCGGCTTTTCTCAATACCGTTATGCAGGAAATGCTGGTTCGCGGCTATTTATACCAGATGATAAAAAGTAACGGTAGCATCGCCGCCGCGATTATCGTATCTACGGGCTTATTTACATTTGCGCACGGCGGCGCGTTTGAGGCAGGAATCCTTCCTGTGCTCAATGTCATCACAATGAGCCTTTTTATGACGGCGGTTTTGGAATACACGGGTTCCTTGATCGCGCCGATCGTGATCCATTTTTTGTGGAACGGTGTGGGCGCGATCATTCTGGGAGGAGTCTCTCTGGCGGAAGATTATCCTCACTTGTTTGATATGACGATTCACGGCAATCCGATTCTGTCCGGCGGCAGCTGTAAAATCGAAGGTAGCATCATTGTGCTTTTTATGAATCTGGCGTTCTTGATTGGGTTTGTAGCCGCAAAAAAGAGAAAGGATCGGAATAGATAGTATCCGATTTGCTGTAATGAACTGTTCCTTACTTTGACGATGAGATGGGGGAATAACAACGTCCCGCTTTGCAATGTCCGCTACAACATCATCTATGAAAAAATCCCGAAAGATCATCTTTCGGGATTTTTTGTCAGCCGCTGAGCTCGCGGATCTCGTCCTGAATGAGCCGACCCGCCGTAGCGGCGAGCTGGTCGATGCGGCGAATGCGCGCAAGGTCGCGGCCGTAGATGGCGTTCGCGGCGGGAACGCTCGCGTTTTCACCCATGAAGACGGCGGCGACGCGGATGCCCTGCGCGCGTAGGGCGCGCACCTCCTCCGCCGTGTCATCGACGCCGATCTGCCCGTCGTAGTCGCGGCTGAGCGGGACTTTGCCGCTCGGCAGGATTTTGTGGCTGTCGTCGGGTGAGGCGTCGGTCAGCAGGATGAGCAGATGCTTTTCCGCGGGTGCGGACTTGATGAGCTCGCCCGCGCCGCGCAGCGCGAGCCCATCGCGGTTCCAGCCCGCGGCGAAGTAATTGAAAACGTTTCGTTCGCCGTTTTTGTCGCCAAAATCCTTCAAAATGCGCAGCACCGTGTAGCCGCGCAGGCTGCAAAAGCTCGTCACGCGCACGGGGATGCCGCAGGAGGCGAGGCTTTTGGCTAAGATATATCCCTGAATGGCGATAGCCTCCTGACAGTGCAGGCGCGAGGCCGAGGCGTCGAGCATCAGATCGACGGCAAAGCCGGGACGGCTCTCCTCGTCGCTGCGCAAAAATACGCGGTCGTCGTGCAGCACCGGTTCGCGCCAGACCTTGGTCCCGTCCAGCCAGCCCTGACGGGCGGGGATGCGCTCGGGCTGCTGGTGGACGAGCAGGCAGTTTCGAATTTGCTCGCTCAGGCGCGCGAGCGCGCTCTGGTGCAGATCGAGGTCGCGCGCGAAGGCGGCGCGGTTCAGCTTGGCCTGTTCCTCGGCCTGCTCGTAAAGGCGCTGCGTGTCCGCGCTGATGAGCTGGTCCGACGCGCTCGCGCCCTTTGTGAACCACAGGTGGCAGCCCAGGTGGTTGCCGGTGCAGAGCTGCTGCTCGATGCGCGCGAGCTTGTCGGGGGAATAGATGCTGCGGCCGAAGCAGCGCTCGATGTAGCCGCGGTCCTCCGTTTCGTGCTCGTTGGAGCGCAGACGCGCGCGCAGCGCGTTCGAGACCTTGACCATGCCGTTTTCGCCCGGCATGGCGGAGCGGCCGATGGTCAGATCGTCCGTGCGGACGATCTCGGTCGGCAGGAGCTTGGTGAGAAGCGGTGCCCACTTGTCGTCAAAGTGCAGCTGGAACCCGCCTTTTTTATGCACCGTGCCATCGAATTGCAGGTACTTTTCAAATGCCGCGCGCACGGCGATCTCAAGCTCGGCGGCGTTCATCGTGCCGGGGCAGGCGAGCGCTTGCGCGAGCCCTTTTTCCCACGGGGCGAGAATGGGCGGCTTTTGCCCGAGGATCGTCTTCCAGCGGTCGGACTGCACGGCGTAGACAAGCTGGTTTTTCTCCATCCACTCCTGCCGCGAGAGCTGGTATTCCGACGCGAAAAACTCCTCCGCGTGCTTGCGGCGGAGATCGGCGAGCACAGGGCGCTCGGGCAGTTCCTTTTCATACGCCGCGTTCTCGAGCGCCAGCCAGCACAGCTCGTCGAAAACGTTCTGCCGCGCGTCGCCCGCCCAGTAGGCAAAGAGACGCTTTGGCATCTTGTCGCCGAACCACTTGTGCACAAGGCCGATGACGCAGTTCATGTAAAAGTCCGGCTCACCGTTTGATTTGAGGGCTAAGAACTGCGGCTCGAACTGATAGTCCCCGCTCGCCGTCCAGACGAGGTTGATGGCGCGGCGCTGCTGGGCGGAATAGCTTGACGTTTCCATGTCAGTCGGTGAACAGACGGCTGCGGTCAAGCTTTGCGGGGATGCGCGCAGCGATGACGTCGCGGATCAGGCTCTGCTCGTAGGAGTCAAACGCCTTGTTCGTGATGCCCATGTCAAGCGCGCGGCTCGCGCCCACGCCGCGGCGGATCAGACGCAGCGCGTCGAGAAGACCGCGCAGGTCGAGCGCCTTTTCGGAGATCTCCGCGTTTTCGCATTTTTTCTGCAGGTCGAGGAACAGCTGGGCGAACTGCTCCTTATACTTCTTTTCAAGCGTCGGGAACTCATCGCTAAGCAACCGCACAAGACCGTCCTGATCGATGGATGGCATCTGGATGACGACAAAGCGCGACGTGAGCGCTTCGTTCAGCTCGCGTGTGCCGGCATAGCCGTAGTTCATCGTGCCGATGAAGCGCGCGGCGGGATCGACCTCCACGCGCTCGTAGCCGGGAACGTCGATGGCGCGGCGGAAGTCGAGCGTCGCGTGCAGTACAGCAAGCGCCTCATTTTTTGCCATGTTGATCTCGTCGAGCACGCCGAAGCCACCATGCTTTGCGCAAAGGTACACGGGGCCGGGGCGGAAGCGGACCTCGCCGCCCTCGAACGTGTCCATGCCGATGAGGCTCGCGGCGTCCATGTTCACGTGGAACGACACGTCCCATGCGGGACGGGCGAAGACCTGGGCGAGGTTTTCCGCCAGCACGTTTTTGCCCGTGGCCTTGCTGCCCGCGAGCAGCAGGTTCTCCCCGCACAAAATGGCGGCGACCGCCGCCTCCCACACGTCCTTGCCATAATAATGATACCGCGGCTGCGGGATGCGGGTTTGCAGCTCCGGCGGCGTCGGATACTGCGCGTTAAATTCACGAATGCCATCCAAAAGGTCGGGACTCAGCCCCTCCTGTTTCAAAAAATCCAACAAATCGATCACTCTTTCTTGCCATGTGCACTGCACGTTCTTTTTTCGGTCATCATCATAACACGGAAAAGGGAGTTTGCAAGCAAAAGTTTTGCATTTTTACAGAAAACATATAGCGGTTTTCTGCTTTTCGCACAGGTGCGAAGGGATATGCCACCTGCGGGCGGCAGGGGCAAAGGGGATATTCTCTTTCGCGAAAGAGAGTATCCCCCTTACACCCCCAAGAGAACGCAAGGGGCTCTGCCCCTTGACCCCGCCATTGCAAGCGAGCAGCTCGAAGAGGTGCGATGCTTGCCGATTGCACTGCCCATAGCGCGGCGTTGCCGTGTTTAGAGCTGCAAGACGACTTGCCTCTGCTTCTACTATCCGCTGCCGCTCTGCCAGTCTTGTAGTAGTGCAGCCTAATTCCCGTCTACCGCCAGCCCCTACAATGCGGCGAGCGCAGTAATGCCGCTATTTCGCAGGCAGTTTGCCGCCGAGGTAGCGTCACTCGCGCCTCACGATAGTAAGGCGCGGTTGCGAGTTGCCACGACTCGCAGAAGATTCATGGCGAAGCCATGTACACTGCACCCGATTCCGCAGGCTGAGCAGTTCTTCAAGATCGAGACTGCCAATGTCGGGGGTTGAGGGGGACTCCCCTCGCGTTCTCTTGGGGAATCTAAAGGGGGCCATTCTCTCACGTGAGAGAATGGCCCCCTTTGTCCGCACCCTGCGGGTACGCAGGGAATAGGAAAACGGCGCTTGCGCCGCATTGCAAAATGCGTATTGACAAAATATGACGTTATCCATATAATGTCATAAGTTGAAAAAAGGAGGACGTCTGCTATGCTGCTGAAAAAACGCAACAAATGTCATTTCGTTTTCCTTTTTGTTTTTCATATTTAGAATATGGACCATCTGTCGATTCCTCGACAGGTGGTCTTTTTTTAGGAGGAGAGAGCGATGATCGAAAATTGGAAGGACGTTCAGATCGTGCCGGAGTTCTGCAATCAGGGCGTGGACTGCTACCGTTTGGAGGGAGGGCACTTCCTCAACGAGTATTACATTGTCTCGGAGGCCGAGACGCGAAAGCTGATGAACCATCCGGAGGTGGTGGGCTACGAGGTGTACGCCTCGCTCGTGACGGCGACCTCGCAGATGATGTACTACCTGAAGGAGAAAAAGAAGATCACGTCGGCGAATATCCTCTCGATCCTGCGGGGAGCCTTGAACTACCCGCTGGAGGAGAGCTGCTACAAAGAGCACATCCGCGTCCACGACATCAGCTTTATGTCGAGCGAGCGCGTTTTTGAAAACGGCGAGATGACGGGCCTTGAGATCAAATACTGCAAGCTTGCCACCGTGCCGAACAGCACGCTGCTGATCGGCGACATCATCGCCTCCGGCGAGACGCTTGTGAACTGCCTGCACTATGTGATCGACTATTACCGCAAGCAGGGGACCAAGCTGCGCAATATCGTCCTCTTCACGATCGGCGGCACGCAGGGCGTTGAGATCCTGGAAAAGCTGACGCAGGAGATCCGTGTGTACTGGCCGGGCTTCGAGGGATTTGTCACGGTGTATTACGAGGGCATTTTCAGCTGCTATGAAGAGGGAAACAAGGGCGTTTCCGGCATCAACCGCGCGCTGATCGACTTCTACTGGAAAGGCGGCATCATTGCCCCTGCCTTCCGTCGCGAGACGCTCTCGATGCAGAATCCCCTTTTTGAAAAGTGCACGATCTACGACGGCGGCGCCCGCCGCTACGAGATCCACGAGCATATTGAAGAGGTGCTCGAATTCTGGAACGGTGTCTTAGAGCGCGCCGACAGCATCGACAAGCAAGCGCTGCTCGAGGAAAAGCTCGGGCATCCGCTGCCGATCTCCTACGAGGACTGGCTGAAGGACTGTCACTATGAAAAACTGGACAAAAAGACGACGCGCTGGCTCTATCAGCAGGAGCGCGGCTTTGTGGAGGGCCTGCGCGATGTTTCGCTGAAGGAGATCGCGCGCCAGCGGATCGACGAGTTTACCACGACCTTGAGAAAGTATATCCTTTAAAAAATTTATAGATCAGAGAGGACAGAACGCATGAAGAATGAAAAGACGGTAGTGGATATTGACTACGCAGAGGCGATCGTGCCGAAAAGCGCCCGACGCGGCATCGTGACCATGTTTATGATCATGCTGGGCTTCACCTTTTTCTCCGCGAGCATGTGGGTGGGCCAGCAGTTGGCGGACGGCCTGGATTTTCAGGGCTTCGTCGTGTCGATGATCGTCGGCGGCGTGATCTTGAGCCTGTACACGGGACTTTTGGGCTACGTGGGCGCAGAGACGGGCATGAGCCTCGACCTTCTTGCCCGCAAGGCCTTTGGCGTCAAGGGTTCGTATCTGCCCTCGGCCATGATCTCGTTCACGCAGATCGGCTGGTTCGGCGTGGGCATCGCCATGTTTGCCATCCCGGTCGCCAATGAGCTGCTAGGCGGCAGCAAGACGGCGGAGTGGGCGCTGGTGATCGTTGCCGGTATCTGCATGACGGCCTCGGCCTACTTCGGCATCAAGTCGCTCACGATCGTCAGCTATATCGCCGTCCCGATGGTGGCGGTGCTGGGAACGGTCGCGATGGTGCTCGCCGTCATGCGCGGCGACGGCACGATCGTCGATCAGTTTGCCAAGTCCAGCGGCACGCTGACGGTGATCGGCGGCGCGGGACTGGTCGTTGGCTCGTTCGTCTCCGGCGGCACGGCGACGCCGAACTTCTCCCGCTTTGCCAAAAGCGGCAAGGTGGGCGCCATCACAACGGTGATCGCGTTCTTCATCGGCAACTCTCTGATGTTCTTCTTCGGCGGTGTCTCGTCGGTCTATGTGGGCGGCAACGACATCTTTGAGGTGATGATCAACCTTGGCCTGTTCTACCTCGCCATCCTGGTCCTGGGCCTGAACATCTGGACGACGAACGATAACGCGCTCTATTCCGCGGGCCTCGGCCTTGCCAACATCTTCGGCCAGAAAAAGAAGCCCATGGTGCTTGTCTCCGGCATCATCGGCACGGTGCTCGCCGTCTGGCTGTACTGGAACTTCTGCGGCTGGCTGAACATCCTGAACTGCACGCTGCCGCCAGTGGGTATCATTCTGGTGCTGGGCTATTTCCTGAACAAGGAAAAGTATCAGGACGTGGAGGTCAGCGAGAATGTCAACTGGTTCGCGGTGATCGGCGTGGTGCTCGGCGCGGTGGTAGCAAATCTGGTGCACTGGGGCATCGCCTCGATCAATGGCATGGTGGTCGCCGCGGTGTGCTACCTGATCGGCCGCGCGGTGGAGAAGAAGTAAAAAGGTGTAACTTCCGCCAAGAAAACTGCAGAACAAAAGCCCATCAGCTCGACGAGCTGATGGGCTTTTTCCTTTGCATGAAGTGCAGAAGATCACTTCGTGCTCGCCGCGTAGAGCATGATCGCCGTCAGCACGATATAGACCGCGCAGGCCGCGGCGATCACAGCGCAGAGTGCGATGCAGGCGACGCGAAGCGTTCTCTTTTGCCGGAGCTTTCGCGCCGAGAGCACGATGCACGCGATGGACAGAAAAAACAGCAGTATCGCGACCCAAAGCTGCATACGACCGCTCCTTTCTTCACTCCACCGCAGGGCGGAAGACGTCGATCATGTCGGTGCACCACTTGAGCTCGCGGGTGAAGCGGCGGCGCAGCGCGTCGGGCGGCTCCTTGCCCTTGCCGACATCGAAAAAGCCGCGGCCGCTGTGTACGGCGATGTATAGCGTCCCATCGGCGTACAGGCTGACGGAAAAATCGCCGAAGGCGGTGTTGGTGAGCGCAAGAATGCGCTCCATGCGGCTGGGACTCAAAAAGCGCAGCGCCCAGTCGGCATCATCGCAGCTCAGGTTGAAGTGCTTGTTGAAGTCCTCGTAATCCGTCTTGATGGTTTTTGCGCGGAAGAGCTTGTCGAGCTTGCCGCGCGGCCAGAACATGAGGTCTGCGGGGTACGTTTTGCCAAGCTCGCAGGCCATCCACTGACCTTTGTAGACCACGCGCTCGGCGGACTCCATCATGTCGTTGTTCTCGTTGCGGTATTCGTCCACATCCGTCAGCGTGACGGTGCAGAGCTCGGACGTAAGGCCGCGGTAGGTGAAGTCGATGCGGCCGCTGGCGCTGTCGTAGACGTATGACGGCAGCGGAATGTTTGAACCCTTGATATCCACAAGGTTTTGCTTTCCGATGGGCTGCACGTCTTCAAAATTCGCGTTCATGATCTCCGGCACGAGGGACTCAAAGACCGCTTTTCCGGCGGCCTTCTGGTGCTTGTTCAGAACGCCCTGCCCCAGCAGCGCGACGACGATGCCGATGACCGTCAGCGCCGTGACCGAGGTGAAAATACCGATCGCCGTCGCGGCGCAGCCAATCACCGTGAGGAGCTTGCCGCGGCCACCGCCGCGCTTGCCGTTTTGCAGCTCGCGCGCGAGCTGTTCGTCTGTCATTGTTTGATTTTTTTCCATCGTATCATCCTTTCTCAGTCCCGCGCCGCAAAAAGAGCGGTGTTTTTCAGCAGAAGATCCAGCGTTTCCTCCATTGCGTGCAGCGACGCGCAATAGCTGCGGTGCAGGGCGTCAAGGTCGCGCAGGTCTACATTACTGGCAACGGCGGCAAAGCCATAGTCTGTTTCCACCGCCAGCGAGAGCACCCGGCCTTCCCAGCGGAAGCCCAAAAGCTGTCCTTCGACGCGCTGCCTGAACTCGTTCATCAGCTCCATAAACTGCGGGGCAAGAAGGGAGAGGGCATCCTGCTCCGGCTCTGCTGTGACGCAGAAGCATCGGTCAAACAGCGCATCGCCCGTCGCTGCGCCGCGCGGACTGTCCTCCGTCCTTGCGTTGACGAGGACGGGGGAGGGGGCGGGCGTCTGCGTTTCGCAGCGCAGCACGAGGCCTTTGAAGACCATCTCGTGGCAGGTCTCATAGCCTTCGTGACCGCACCCTCGCTCATACACATGGTCCAGCCGCACATTGGCGGCGGAAAAATGCACGCCGCGATAATCGCCCTCATGGAAATTCTCAACCGTACATTCCTCCCACTGACCGTCCAGCAGGTGGAACGTCCGGAGAAACGGCTCGTCAACGCACATTTCCGGTGTGTGCATATCCGGGCCGAAGGCCTTTTCCCATTCCGCACGGAAAAAGTCTCCAAACTGCTCCTGTATCAGGGCCTGGAGCTTCTTTTGCGCGCTGCCGCCCAAAAAGACCGCGCAGCAGACGCCGCCGAAGAACAGCACCCCCGTCAGGATGGCCTTGAACGCGGTGTCCTGCACGGCAAAGTACGAGACCGTGCCGCTCAACGCGCCAAAAAGGCCCACCAGGATCCAGATGCGCGACATTTTCTGATAGTGCCCGAGCTTTTTCGAAAGCTCGGCGTCGCTGAGTTTTCCTCTTCCTGTCATTTCACATCCATCCTTTATCATGGCGTTTTCAAATATCCCAGTTGTCCATCCAGTTTTCGCTCCAGTCGTCAGCGGGATCATACGGCGCTTCGGGGATCCAGCCCGCGGGATAGACGAGACCGTCTTCGTCGTGGTAGGCAAGGCCGTCGTCGCCGATGGTATAATCGTTGCCCAGAAGGTAACGGTTCACACCGTCGTAGTACCAGATATAGAAGG
>OLYN01000135.1_pt1 | contig 45554 bp, 60 predicted proteins | sample 1674231 | NCBI WGS metagenome assembly OLYN01 (sample SAMEA103958153, study PRJEB25191) | human gut metagenome
TAAAGGCAAACCCACATGGCTTTCTCTATACCTTTCGCATGTGCCCTCACACATCATCCGTTACTTACGCTGTGCAAGGGTATAAGTTTAATTTGTGGCGGAAGCCTGTTCAAGTGCATTTTTGATCGCCTGATTCAATATGATATAAGTATATTGATTCTCTTTGGAATAGGTGATATCATCAACATTATCTACAACGGATATCTGGCTGTTGATTTCATTTAAGGCAGGCTCTAACAAAGGATACATTGTGGTGACCGTTTCATTGAGATTTTCGATGGAGACACCGCTTATAGTATCTTCGTCAACGGCTACGGATACATTCAGGGTATTTTCTCCGAGGGTAATGGTTGAGGAATATACACCTGGGACATATTTTTGTGCACTTGCTGAGTCTTTGGTTCTGTCCTTTCCAAACATAGTGATTAACAGTATGACAAATAGGATACCAAGAACAAGGAAAATGCCGGTATAGATTAATTCTTTCGCTTTAACTACAACGATTTTTGTCTGTGAACCCATAAAATTCCTCCCGATAATTGTTACTATAAGATTATGAGGCAGAGAGGAATTTTAGAACTCGTTTATAATAGATTTTTCAATATATAGAATGGAATTGCAATGATAACGTTCAAATAGTATGGGAAAAGTGAAGATAGAAGGAGAATGGAATATGGAATTACAAAAAGGAAGACCTTCGGATGAGACAGGTCGTTTGGAAAAAGAAATTCGCACATATGATCTATTGGATCGTCTAGGTGTTGCCTATGAACGGGTGGATCACGAACCGGCAATGACGATGGAGGTCTGTCAGGCAATTGACGAGGTATTGCAGGCGACCATCTGTAAGAATCTGTTCCTATGTAATCGGCAGGAGACAGCATTTTATCTGTTGATGATGCCGGATGACAAACCATTTCGTACCAAAGATTTGTCAGCACAGATCGGGTCAGCAAGATTGTCTTTTGCAAAACCGGAGTATATGGAACAGTTTCTGGATATTACACCCGGTTCCGTAAGCGTTATGGGTCTGATGAATGATAAGGAGAAAAGAGTACAGTTATTGATTGATGAAGATGTGCTGAACAGTGAATATGTCGGTTGTCATCCTTGTATTAATACATCCAGTATCCGGTTGCTGACCAAAGATCTGGTGGATGAAGTGATTCCGGCAATGGAGCACGCATATATCAAAGTTAAGTTATAGGAGGATGATGGTATGAACAATCCCAATATTAATCGTATATTAGGTTATATCGGAATTATGATAGGATGTGTAATATGGTGTTGCGGTTTTCATTATCCGACAGAAGACGATCCTGTGAATGGACATAATCCGGTTTTGATTGTAATTGCTTTAATTATTATAATAGCAGCATTTATATGGCTTATTATGAAGGTTCGATGCCCGTATTGTCATAAGTTACTGGATACAAGATTTCGCATTGTGGATGTATGTCCGCATTGTGGAAAGAGGATTAAATGAATGGTTGTGGATAGGGAGAACTTACCTGATCATGATAAAGGAGAAATATGGAATTAAGGGTGTTACGTTACTTTCTGACCGTAGCGAAAGAGCAGAGCTTTACGAAAGCAGCAGAACAATTACATATTACACAGCCAACACTTTCCAGACAGCTTGCTGCATTTGAAGAGGAGCTAGGCACCAAGTTGTTTGTTCGGAAAGGAAAGAGTGTTACGCTTACAGAGGAGGGAATCCTGCTTAAGCGAAGGGCGTTAGAGATATTAGACCTGGAAGAGCGTACATTAGAGGAATTGAAGAGAGCCGATGAGCTGATCGAAGGAACTGTTACAATCGGCTGTGGAGAATTTACGGTAGTGGAGACATTAGCGCAGATATGTAAGTCATTTAAGGAGAAATATCCGTTAGTGCAAATTGCCATTCATACGGCAACTGCGGATTCTGTCTATGAAATGATGGAAAAAGGTCTGGTAGATATTGGGCTATATATGGAGCCGGTTGATACGGAAGGACTGGAATATATTCGGATTCCGGATAGCGACCATTGGGTTGTCAGCATGTGTCCGGACGATCCTCTTGCCGAAAAAGAATATGTGGGGAAACAGGATCTTTTAGATAAGCCGCTTATTATACCGGAACGTATCGGGGTACAGAGTGAGCTTGCTAATTGGTTTGGCAAGGATTTTGATAAAATTCAGATATCATTTACAAGTAACTTAGGAACAAATGCCGGAATTATGGTGGCAAATGGACTTGGGTATCAGGTATCGATTGAAGGAGCAGCTAAGTATTGGAGAGAAGATCTGTTAGTGCAAAGGAGATTATAACCACCAATTACTGTGAATACGGTAATTGCATGGAGAAGAAATATACCAAATTCGCAGGCAGTGAACAAATTTATAGAAGAGATTAATGCTTGTCAGGCATACGATTCAATTTAATATAGGTATTAGACATACACGAATATTAGCACTAAAATAGATGTATCAGGTAATCAGATTATCTGATACATCTATTTTTAATTAGGAGGAATGATATATGAGTAAGAAATTAGTAGCTTATTTTAGTGCAAGCGGCATTACACGGAAAGTGGCAGAGATGATTGCAGAGGCAGCAGATTGTGACATATATGAGATTACACCGAAGGTTGCGTATACCAAAGCAGATCTGAACTGGATGGATAAGAAGTCACGCAGTAGTGTGGAGATGAATGATAAGAAGATTCGTCCGGAATTGGCAGATAATACGATTGATATCAGCGGGTATGATGAGATTATTTTAGGTTTCCCAATCTGGTGCATTGGAAGTGAAATCCGACAACGTGCCGCCTTTGTTTAGGCGGTACGTTTTTGTCGGTAAAGAGGTTAGGTTATAGGCAACGGTGACCTTATAGGTATTATCGTCCTCATCCCAAACAGTGACGGAATTTACGAAAAGGTCAATGAGCATACGGCAGAACTCTTCATCTTCAATGCTGCCGCCCCGAAACTGTTCTAACCAATAGATAACCTGGGCTTTGTCCAGTTCAACAATATCCTCAGATTCTTTCTTAGCCTGTACTTGCAGGTCTTTCTTTTCTTTCTCTAATTCACCCATACGCTTTACAAGCATATCTGGGGCTGACCCCGATTCAATAGCTTTGAGAAGATTATTGAGAGATAAATCTACCTGGTGAATACGGTCACGGATAGTTGGGAGGGCTGAATCCAGTTCAATCTCATGCTGATTCTTTTCACAGGCAATAGTAGCAATCTGTTCTATATATTCATCCGTAAGGAGTGATAGAGCGTCCTGGGCAACCAGTCTTTCTATGAACTCCTTACGGATATTCTTTTTCTTGCAGTCAACATTACCGTTCTTCTTTCCATAACACTGATAGTAATAGTAATTTCCCGCATTGCAATTCCCGTTCATTTTGCTGCCGCAATGTCCGCAGAAGATTTTACCACTAAGCAGGTAGACTACTTTTGCTTTGTTCCGGGCAGGTGCATTTTTAATCTTACCGACTCTAAGTTGTACCCTGTCCCAGAGGTCTTTGTCAATAATAGCAGGTATAGCGTCCTCTGCCCGGTAGTCATGGAAGCTGTATACTCCGATGTATCTCTCATTACAGAATATTTTGGTGAAAGAACTCTTTCCGAAAGCTGTTCCCTTTGAGGTCTTGTACCCACGGGCGTTAAACTGGCGGCAGATTTCAGCAACCGTTTCTCCGTCTGCATATTTCTCAAAGGCTTCTTTTACAATGGGAGCCGTTTTAGGGTCTATTACCAGTTTCTTATCTTCAATCTTATACCCCAGAGGGACTGCCCCTCCTATAGAGTTGTGCTTGTAGGCTGACTCTCTCATACCACGGTTGATTTTCTGGGATAGTTCGGCACTGTAGAACTCAGCCATACCTTCAAGCACGGATTCAAGAATAATACCTTCCGGGTCATTGCTGATATTCTCTGTGGCTGAAATAAGTTGTACCCCGTTACGCTTCAAGCGATATTTGTAGGTGGCTGAGTCATACCGGGAACGGGCGAAGCGGTCAAGTTTGTATACGATTACAGCGTCAAACAAGCCCTTCTCAGAGTCCTTTATCATCTTGAGGAACTGGACTCTCTTCTCTATATCCTTACTGGCAGATGTGGCTCTGTCTGCATATATCTCTACAATTCTAATATTATGCCGCTTGCAGAAGTCACGGCAAACACGGGTCTGCCCTTCAATGGATTGCTCAGTCTGGTTATGGCTTGAGAATCTAACGTATAGGCAGGCTGTTTTTATATCCTCATACATGGTTCTTCCTCCATTCTATGAAATCAATTACCCGGCACTTTCGTTGTCCCCTTTTCGCTTCTCACACATACAGGTAGTAATAATGTTGAATCTACCTTGTGGGGTAGCGGAACGGAATGCGTCAAGCAGTAATTGCTCTTCTTCCGTTAGGGAAATCTCTACTTTTGGGTAAGGTGAATCGGATAAACAGAACAGATAATCAGTAGAAACGTGAAAATATTTAGCCAGTCTTAGTACGGCTTCGGCACTGGGCGCATAAGTTCCCTTTTTCCATTTGCTAAAACTGCCATTAGATATACCTGTAGCAGCTTCAAGGGCTTTTACTGTTAATCCCGACTGTTTTTGTAACTCCAAAATGCGTTCTAAGGTATCCATAAGAACCCTCCTAAAAATAAATTTGGGAAAACTCTAAAATACCTGTTGACAATTTGGGAAATCTCTACTATACTGAGTATGTCAACAAAAGTTGTTTACAGGGTATAAGAAATAGCCCCTCCGGGCTATAAATTTAACCCCGCAGAGTTTTCAATGGTATATGGGTGTGGTAACTTCATTATAACCTTTGAAGAGTCTGTTGTCAACTTTAGTTTACAAGATTCTAATATGAAAGGAGGAAGCGGAAACGTGGAGGAACGTGAAAACATTCGTGAGCGGCTTAAAAAGCACAAGCTGTCTTACGTCTGGTTGATTGGTCAGCTTGCCTTGCGGGGTATTGTGACTGATAAGACAGAGATGAGTTCAGTAATTTCGGGAACCAGAAACGGTACTAAAGCGGACGCAATCATTGAATTGTCCATAGATATTCTGGACAAGTATGAGAATGGTTCCGTCCTCGTTGATGGGGCTTAATGCTTCGCACATTAGAAGGAAGCGCACTTTGTTCTGTCCTTGCTGACAGGGTGAAGGAATACTTCAAAGATGAGGAAAACCGCAAGAAGTTTGAAATCTGGTATCAAGAAAAATACGGTAAGCCGTACAAGTGGAGGAAAACACAATGAAAGTAAAAAGAATGATTAAGTCTGACGCTGATACTTTTAAGGTTGGAGATATTATCAAGGTCAAACTCACGGACGGTGTGAAGCTGCAGGCTATGGCTATGCAGCAGGAAGAGGACGGCATGATTTTCTGCCTGGTTGATTGCCTGCCTGGTGAGTACCCAATGAACAGCACCCGTACCAATGAAGGAGGTTACGAAGAGAGTGACCTGCGTAAGAAGCTGAATGGTGAGATTCTGAATCTCTGAACTTACGGATATGATGGCTCCGTTTGATAACGGTGACCTGCTCCGTCTGCCGACTGAGAAGGAGATTTTCGGAGAGAACTACTACGGTGAGTACGAAAGCCCGTATGTGAAGCAGTGGAAGCCGATGAAGAAGCGCAGAAATCGCATGGCGTTTGATGGCAGCAAGGAAGAGAACTTGCAGTGGTACTGGCTGATGAACAAGGTCAGAGAATCCGCTACTTACTTCTCCGTTGTCTACTACGACGGTGGTGCGGGCAACTACGGCGCTTCAGCTACTTCGCAAAGACGGCACTGAATGACTACACTCTGACGGAGATTGACCATGAGGAACTTGTTGGTCACTATATCCGCTGTGAGGTAGACCACGAAGAGATTGAGTCTAACAAGACTCCGGGCAAAATGCTCAAGTTCGTTCGCTTGGGTGATAAGGAGCCTGCGGATGGTTTTGACGAAGCGGAAGCCCCTACTCCGAAGAAGGAAAGCAAACCTGCGACTACTGCCCCGGCTGCACCTGCTGAAAAGGCAAGCGGTAAGAAGTTCGACCTGGACAGCATTCTGGGTTAATTAAATGACCTGCGGAGAGGGAGAAGTGTAGCTTTGAACTCTCCAATGGTCTATATTCTATAAAGTTGAATGAAAGGAATGAAGAGCATGAGTGAACGAGATAATCGTGTCAAGGCGTTTGAGAAGCTGATGAGGGGCGGGCTGTCCAGTACGGATGTGTTCTGTCTGAAAACTCAGTTGATGGCAATGGGATTCTTTACGGCTCCTGCTTCTACGAAGTACCACGGGAACTATGAGGGCGGGCTGTTTGACCATAGCTTTACAGTAACCTCTTCTCTGCTTTCGCTGACAAAGAGGATGGGTCTGAACTGGAAGCGCAAGGCAAGCCCCTACATTGTGGGTATGCTCCATGACCTCTGTAAGTGTGATTCGTACATTCACAACCTGGATGGAACATACAGCTACAACCCCGACATTCTTCTGCCAGGACACGGTGACAAGTCCGTGATTCTGGCACAGAAGATTGTTGACCTCACAGATGAGGAAATGGCTTGTATCCGTTGGCACATGGGAGCCTTTGATGACAAGGAGAACTGGGATAAGTACGGGAAGTCCATTGAGAAATACCCGAACGTCCTGTGGACTCATACCGCTGACATGATGGCAGCACGAATTTTCAAAATTTAAGGAGGATATAGAAATGGGATTCACTGAGATTCTGACGATTATTTTCATCGTCTTAAAGTTACTGGGAGTTATTACCTGGGCATGGTGGGTATGTCTGCTCCCGGAAATCATCGCAGGCGTTCTTTACGTCATTGTGGTAATAGCACAGTTGGTGGCAATTCATAAGGCTCATAAGAGTATCAAGAAACATTTCGATGAGTTCTAAGGAGGTGTAAGTCATGATTGTAGCCATTGGAGTTGCCTGCTTTCTGGCAGGCTTGATTGTTGGTATCGGTGGTATTGCCGCTATTGCTATCAAGGCGGCAGGTGATGAGCAGAAAGCGCAGGAGGAAAAGTAACTATGACAGGCAAGGAATACCAGGCATTAGCCATTAGAACTTGCAGCATTCCCTACGATTGCAAGGCTGACCGTCTGTATCATGCAGTGTTCGGTCTGAATAGCGAAGCGGGAGAAGTTGCAGGTATCTTACAGAAGAAGTACCAGGGACATGAAGTGAACCTTGAACACATGGAAAAGGAACTGGGAGATTGTCTCTGGATGATTGCGGAAGCGTGTGACGCACTGGGTACGGACATTGATACGGTCATGCAGATGAACATTGACAAGCTGAAAGCCCGTTACCCAGAGGGCTTTACGGTGGAGAACTCCCTTCATCGTAAGGTAGGCGATATTTAATGAACTTCCACAATATCACGCATGATGATATGAACAACGGTGACGGGTTACGGGTAGTTCTCTGGGTTGCAGGGTGCGAACACCACTGTAAGAACTGCCAAAACCCTATCACTTGGGATTTCACAGACGGGGTTGAGTTTGACAAAGCAGCTTTCCATGAAATCTGCACGGAGTTGAGCAAGCCTTATATCAGCGGTCTTACCCTTTCCGGGGGTGACCCGTTGCACCCCGTCAATCGTTGTCAGATTTTATGGCTTGTGAAGAAGGTCAAACAGTTCTTCCCGCACAAAACTATCTGGCTCTATACCGGGTACACATGGGAAGAGATAAATGCTGACAACTTCTATTGCAGAGCAATTCTGGACTACATTGACGTTCTGGTGGACGGACGTTTTGAAGAAGGTTACGGAGTTCAAGAATGAGGACGGTTGGTTGTACGCAATCTACGGAACCCCGGCTGAAAGCCTGTGTGGTTTGCAGATTGAGCAGTTCCGTAAGAAGTACGGCATTATCGAAAATGTATCTGACCGCCCGTATGTGAGCAATTCCTTCCACTGTCATGTGACAGAGGACTTAACTCCGATTGAAAAGCAAAACCTTGAAGGACGTTTCTGGGATATGTTCAACGGTGGCAAGATTCAGTACGTTCGCTATCCGATTTCCTACAACCGGGAAGCAGTCAAGACTCTGGTTCGTAGAGCAATGCAGCTTGGTTTTTACGAAGGTGTGAACCTCTCCCTTGCTTATTGTGATGACTGCGGACACCAGGAACTTGAGATGGATGTTTGCCCGGTCTGTGGAAGCACCAACCTCACGAAGATTGACCGCATGAACGGTTACCTGTCTTACTCCCGTGTTCATGGCGATACCCGTCTGAACGCTGCGAAGATGGCAGAGATTGCCGAACGGAGGTCTATGTAATGGGGGGGACGAAACTTGCATGACATTGGACTGGAAAATCTCAGATTCGGGATTGTGGAACAAGCTGTAGACGATTATTTCAGTTTATTGGCAGGGTTTATCACCCCGACAACAGACTGCAATATTGCAGAACTGGAACGATTCTTTTATTCTGACTGGTTCAGTGTTTTGTGCAAGTTAGAACCAGATTACATTATAGAGAATCTGAAAAGAAAGGCGAAGAAGATGATTCTGAAATATACCGTATCAAAGCAGAAAGGCAGTAGCCGTTATTATGTGCATGAGGTAGGCAGTAAAGAGCCTATCCCCGGCACACTGGGAACTAAGAAACAGGCTTTGCACAGAGCGGCAAAGATGAATGACCTGGACTATAAGGACTACATGAGAGTCCGCAGAAGGGATGGTGTGAGTTGTGATAAAAATTGATGAAGTCGAAACCTACGGATGGCAGGCGGCTATCCGTGGTATGAGAAATCCGAAGAACTCCTGGGAGAAGTCAGACAGCTATCCCGCTGTAGATTGCGGGAAGTGCGGAGTAATTGACCGGGACGGTATCTGTCATCCGAAGGAGCATGACTGCACTCCGTTTGCCTGCTATGCAGTCGGTGACAATGACTTGAAGTTAATGGAAACCCTGGGTGCTGCGGGAACTGACCACGGAAAGTACCTGCGTATGATTACCGTGACCGCAGACATTACCGCCCCCCTGTACTGGTGGAAGGAATACGATACCTACAAGGTAGGCACTGTAGCAAACTCCTGTTCCACCATGCACAAAATCCAGGCAAAGGAGTTCGTTCTGAGCGATTTCAGCACGGAACACCTCTCCGCTACGAACCTCATTGTGTTCAGCATGGTTATTGACGCTATGAATAATGCCCGACTGGATTTCTTGCAGAGGAAGGACAAGAAGTACTGGTGGCAGATGATTCAGATGTTACCGACCTGCTACAACCAGAAGAGAACCGTACAGCTTAACTATGCTGTTCTCAAGAATATGTACCATTCCCGCCAGAATCACAAACTGGATGAGTGGCGTGAGTTCTGCAAGTGGGTGGAAACCCTGCCGTACAGTCAGTTAATCACAGGATAAGGAGAGTGTGGGAATGAAGGATTATTCCAAAATACCAGAGGAATTAAAGAATATGAATCAGTGGGTGTGTGCCTGGGATAACTCCAAAATTCCCATGAAAGCCTTTGAGAAGAAAGCCGCTTCCTCTACTGCCCCGGATACATGGAGTTCCTTTGAGCAGGCAGAGTGGGCAGTAGAGAACGGCTATTATGATAACCTGGGATTTGTGTTCGCAGACAACGGACTGGTGGGTATTGATATTGACGCAGGCTTTGAGGATGGTCTTATGACCCCTCTCTGCGCCGATATTATGACCGCCTGCAAGTCCTACACAGAGAAGTCCAGAAGCGGACGTGGCGTACATATCCTGCTGCGGGGTACACTTCCCTTCCATGGTAAGAACAACCTTGCAGGTGTTGAGATTTACAAAGCCCGCAGGTTCTTCATTATGACCGGGAAGCAGCTTATCTTTCCAACCATCATTGAGAACCAGGAAGCCATTGATTATGTGGTGAAGAAGTACTTCAAAGAGGTTGAGAAAGAGAACGGCGGTAAGTCTGTACTGGTACAGAAGATATACGCTCCAAAGTTCAATAAGCCAGAGGGCGGCAAGATTCCAGTTCGCCCAGATTACCCGCCTATTGCTTCCGGGGGTAGAAATCTATCCCTTACTTCTCTGGCGGGAGCAATGCACAACACGGGCTACAACCCGGCACAGATTTATGCGGAACTGAAATTTGTCAACATGACTCAGTGCAAGCCGCCGCTTGATGACCGGGAACTGCAAACCATTACAGAAAGCGTGACGAGGTACAGACGATGAGAAGAGAAACTGGAAATCCCTGCTTCGATTGCAGGTGTGGTTGGTATGACTCTGACCTTGGATGTACCTGTCCTTCACTTGAGAAGTGGTATCAATGTCCGTTAGAGCCAGAACCCGACTGGGAAGAAATAATGAAGGAGGAAAAGAACCGTGGATGACTACGATTATTGCTATGAATGCGGAGGATATGGTGATGACTACCACCTGGACGAGAACGGAGAGTGGGTAAGCAGTTGTCCTGGCTGTCCTCACAATACATTGGAAGGAGATTATGAAGATGAATAGTGAGAAAGACACTTGTGCAACCTGTACTCATTTCATTGGTGGCGGTGACTGGAACCTGTGTTGCGATTTGAAATATGATTTATGCTATAGCTGCACCCCGAAGTGTAACGATTACAAAGAGAGGAAGGAGGTACAGAAGAGTGAGTGATGAGTTGTTTCAGTTGTCCAATGGTAGGTATATCACCTCTGAGGACATAAGCAGAAAGCTGTATTATATTAAAGATCACCACCCGGAAACCGCCTACCAGGATGATTCTACGGGGTACTCCTGGGATGAAGCGGGCATGGCTGACCTCTTCTCTGAGTGCTATCAGAATGATACCCGCTACTGCCCAGAAGCAAAGTCCTGGTACACCTATGAGACTGGCAAGTGGCATAAGGATGTGGGTGCGCTTTTGGTTTCTGCAAAGATTAAGGAGTTTGTGCGACTCATGGCTCTGTACTGCGGAGAGATTACCGATGAGGAAAAGCGTAAGCAGTACATGGCTTTTGTGGGGAAAATGGGTGACCGCCGCTTCCGTGACCGTCTTATGAAGGACGCTGCGGATAGCATGAAGATTGCGGCGGCACAGTTTGACACTCACCCCTATCTGATTAACTGTCTGAACGGCACTTATGACCTGGAACACATGAAGTTCCGTGAGCATAGATGGGATGATTTCTTGACCATGCAGACCAATTTTGAATACACCTTGCAGGAAGTTACCTGCCCACGATGGGAACAGTTCATTAAGGAAGTTACCCAGAACGAAGCAGACAAGGCAGACTACTTACAGAGGGCTTTGGGTTATTCAATCTTAGGTACAAGCAAGGAAGAATGTATGTTCATTCTCCATGGTAAGACCACCCGCAACGGTAAAAGCACCATGCTTGACGCTATTCAGCACTTGCTTGGTGACTATTCAACCGTGGCTCCCGTAGAACTTATCTGCCGTGGTGACCGCCAGAAGAACGCAGAAGCAGCAAACCCGGTACTGGCAAAGCTGAAAGGTAAGCGCATGGTTACCATGAGTGAGTCAGATACCGCAGGTAAACTGGATGAAGCTACTATTAAGCAGTACACAGGTGGTGAGGACATTACCGCCCGTGAGTTGTATCAGTCAGCTATCACCTTCAAGCCGCAGTTTACTATGTGGCTGTCCTGTAATGACCTCCCTTCGGTAAAGGATAAATCTTTATTTGCGTCTGACCGTGTGCGTGTCATTGAGTTCAATCGTCACTTCACCGATGAAGAACAGGACAAGGGACTAAAGGACTACTTTGAAACCCCAGAAGCAATGCGGGGTATCTTCACATGGTTAGTGGCAGGCTACTTCAAGTATATCCGCTTCGGGTTGAAAATGTCCCAGGGTATGCAGAAGATTATTAAGCAGTATGAGAAGGATAATGACCTGGTACTGCAATTCCTGGAAGAGAAGTGTGAGCGTAACGCAGAAGGTAAGACCCGTGCGAAGTCCCTCTATGATAACTACAAAATGTGGTGCAAGGGCAATGGGTATTATGTGTGCAGCATGAAGAAATTCAATGCAGAACTGACAGCACACCCGGAATGGTATGCAGATAAGGCAGTTACCCAGGGAGTTTTGTTCTATTATGGAGTAGCTTTAAGGCAAAATTAGTAGGGTTGGTAGGGTAAAATAAGATTTTACTATAAGTTTTCTTAGTACGCGCGTATCTATAAAAACTTACTGTAAAAATTGAATTTGCCCTACCAACCTCATGCCCGACAGAAAGGAGACAGAAATGGAGTCTTATGTAGAAAGATGGAAGCGTGAGCAGGAAGAAGCAAAGCAGAAGGAGGTGCAGAAGAACAATGGCAGAAGAGCAGAAGAAACCCGGAGTAAGAGGGAAGGACAGAAAGCCCAGAAGAACAGAAGGGTATCAGAAGAGCAGTCCTAAGAATCTGGTGAAAGCCAGAGAGAACAGTCCTATCATGCAGGCTCAGAAGGTAGAAATGCCAGAAGGGTACAATGCGAAGGTGACTGCCTTTATGATGGAGATTATGCCGAAGGAACCTCTGGACTTACAGGACGTGCCAGAAATGGAAAGACGATTCTTGAATTATGTGCAGAAGTGTTCTGAATGGGATATGAAGGTGGGCAACCAGGCTGCGTATATGGCTATTGGTATCACGAAGGAACAGGCATGGGAGTGGGAGAATGTCACGAAGGGGAACCCTGCCCGCACTGACTTCATCAAAAAGGTGCGTCAATTTTGTGGAGTTTTTCGTGAGGGTCTTATGCAGGACGGCAAGGTGAACCCTGTCACGGGTATCTTCTGGCAGAAGAACTATGACGGCATGAAAGACCAGACAGAAATGGTACTTACTCCGAATAATCCTCTGGGAGAGCAGAAGGACATGAAAGCCCTTGAGCAGAAATACCTTGAGAGTGCCTATGACGGCTCAGAAGTTGCAGAAGGGACTTTTACAGAAATCGCAGAAAGCCCAGAAGGGCAGAAAGACTAATTTCAAAAGTCGCAGAAGGGGCAGAAGGGCGGCAACCCCCTCCCGCCTGCTGCCTGCCCCGGCTGCGGGGTTTCACCATGCTTTCAAGGCGTGGGACAGGGACAGACCGCCCGCCGCCCGTGGTGTTGCCGTGGGACGTGGTGCAGGCGTGGGACGCTCTGCGCCCCTCTGCGGGCTTTTCTGCCCATTATGGTATAAGTATAGCCCCGCACGGATTGCGCCCGTCCTGGGCGGCTCTGCGGGGCTGTGAGGGCATACAAGTATATAGACATAAAAGAACCCCGGCAGGCTGTGAACCTGTCCGGGGTTTCGTGTGTTATAACCATCGCAAGCGGGGGCGGCTGTGGTGCTTCCAATAGTCTACAAGCCGTTGCACCTCTGCGGGGCTGTACATGGGTATATTATACAGTTGCAAGCCTGCCGGGGTCATGTAATAGCCTTGACCATATCGGGGCAGAGTTTCGCACCCTGGAAGCCCTAAAATATTACGGCTGTCTTGCTTGCTGCGGGTTCTGAGTCCTACACGACTATCAAAGTTTACTTTTATAGGGGTAGGAATAACAGCGGATAGCGGGCATTGTGTAGCGGCTACAATATGCACGTTTGCCGCTCTTCCTATCTGTGCAAGGCGTTGTATAAGCGGCTGCACCTGTTTTTTATTAGTTGTCATCAAGTCCGCAAGTTCGTCTATAACAACGTAGACCGCCCCGCCGCTGTAGTTCTTTTCATGGCGGGCTTGCATAGCCATGTAGCGATTTTCTGTGGTATCCATGGCATATTGTAACGCCTGCACCATGTCCCCCGGCTCACTGGCATATTTTAGCGTATGCGGTAACGATCTATAGTCTACAAGTTCTACCCGTTTAGGGTCTATAAAGATGAACTGTACAGCGGCGGGGCTGTCCTTTAATGCCGTTGTGATAATGCCGTTAATAACTACGCTTTTACCGCTGCCCGTTGCACCCGCTACGAGTAAATGCGGCTGTGTGAGCATATCCGCAAATAGATTGTAATAACTGCCCTGCGGCGTTTTCCAGGTCTTTTTAATCAATGTTTTATACCTCCATTCTATGAAATAAGCCCCGGCAGGCGGTGAAGCTGTCCGGGGCTGTAGTTTACTGCTGCATATAGCTATAATCGTATTGTTCCACGGTTCCCAGTGTGGCGGGCGTTGGTGCTTCACCTGTGAACCTGTCCACGGTGCAAACCGGGATATAAAAAGCGCTGTATTTGCCCGTTTCGGAATTGATACAATTATAATATTCAAACGAATTAACCAAGTTATTAAAATCGTTTATAACTCCGATTTCATCAATTACGAATTGCGCCCGGTCTTTTCTGTTTAACCTGTGTTCATTATGCCAGGGTGTGAACGGGCGCAAGTTGCACGGGCAAATAATAACGGTTAAGCCGTTTTTATAGGCTGTGCGGGCGGTCTTTTTGTTAATCCGCTTGAATGTATGGCTTTTTTCGGTAAATATGTATTTTCGCATGGTTTATACCTCCTATTTGTGCATTTTGCTATTGTATGCGGTTCTTTCTGTGGTGCAGGTTTGAAAACCTACACTTTCCAGACCCCCGGCAAAATGCCGGGACGCTTGCGCCCTAACTGGCTATTTATACACGGCGCAACGTGTTTATTAGTCCTCTTCTTCCTCTTCCTCAAACGCTCCATCTTCTTCCAGGTCATCTAATACGGCGGCTATTGCCTGCCCTAACAGATAGCAACGAATTGTAACATCCATAGCTTCCGCACCCTCTTTTAATACATCCGTTCCATCCTGTCCAAACTCTTCCAGGGCTTCCGCTAATAAATCCCAGTTGTGCGCTAATGCTTCCTCAGCTTTCCAGGCGTTGCAATAGTAAGACCCGGAAGCGTTACCCGTGACGCTATCACACGTCCAAAGGTCATCGTTTAACTTTTCTTCCAGTCCGTCACGGTCACCCGCCCACTCTGTCAAGTCAATTTCCTGTTCTACATAGTCCCGAACGTCTGCGGTTACCTGCTCTAAATAATCATACATAATTGTTTACCTCCTATTTGTTGTGCGCTGCCCTGGCGGGCGGCTGTGGTTTCAAACTTGTTTATCAAGTTTTATCTTGATACAAGTATATCAAGATATATCTTTATTGTCAAGATATTTCTTGAAATTCTTTCAAACATTTTTACCACGTCCCGCCGCTCTGCCTGTGGTGCAGGCTGTCCCCGTTATCCTGCGGACAGACCCCCGGCGGGGGATACAGACCCCCGGCAGTCGGGGCGGGTGAGCCTGGAAAATCCCGCAAAAATAAAAAAGATTCAAGATATAACTTGACAAGATAGAACTTTAATGCTATCCTTATCTTGAACAGGAGGAAAACATATGACTTCAAAAGAACTGATTAAGACTCTGATGACAGAGCATGATATAACGAATGCTGAGATGGCAAAGACCTTGGGCATTACGCAAGCGGCTCTCTGGGATAGACTGAATCCGAAGAAGAGCGATAACACTACAGTTGCAAAACTGGGTGATATGTTGAGCGTTATGGGATATAAAATCATGGTTGTTCCCGATGAAACACCTATCCCCGAAGGTGGATATGAGGTTGGTCAGACAGACATGGTAGGGTAAAATCGAATTTTTCACTAAGTTTTTATAGTAAAGACTCTACTAAGAAAACTTATACAGATTTTATGATTTACCCTACCACGCTAAGAGAAAGGATGGTGAAACCATGTTCTATATTTTGTTCTGCTGCTTGTGGTTCCTGTGGTGGTGTATTAAATCCTTCTTCTGGCTTTGTGCATGGGTCACCTGGAATATCGTAGTCAGACCTGTGGTATGGTGCTTGTGCCTGCCCTTTAAGTTAATAGGTAACTGCAAGTAAGTTGCGGTTTTGTCCAATGGGACTGTCTTAATTGACGGTTCCATTTTTTTTGTTTACGGAGGTATGTATGGATTATAGTAAGATGAAAAGCAGCATTGACAGGGCTATCTTAAAGAGTCCGCTTGATGTTGCAGCCTATGATGATAAATTCGCCCTGTGCCGTGACTATGAGGGTACAGAGTTCCGACTGGCTCACGAATGGAACCAGGCTTTACAGGAGGAAATCAGAGCAGGACTGAAACTGGCAGTGGATACCAGGGATTTTAAGACGGCAGAGGAATTTGACAATCTGCTGTTTCGCTCCCTACTGTTTTGTGCGCCCCATTATTTTGACGCATACTTACAGGCGGTAGAGTACGGCAAGCCGCTTGACAAGAAGTTCTACCTGCCCCGCCGTCATTACCTTAGACGATATGTAGAAGGATACCAGGAAGTTCTTGAGGGGAAACTGGACTTTCTGTCCATTTCCATGCCGAAACGATGTGGTAAGTCTCAGCTTGGTATCAACTTTACGAATATGCTTTCTGGTAAATTTCCAGACCGCTCTACGCTGATGGAGGGTACAGGCGATGACCTTGTTCAGTCTTTCTACAAAGGTTGCCTTGAGTATATTCAGCAGCCGAACGATTATCATTTTTATGATATTTTCCCGGAGAGCAAACTGGTACAGACCAATGCCGATACGAAGGTCATTAACCTTCTGCATAAGTCCCGATTCCCTACTGTCATGTGCCGTTCTATTGACGCAAGGCAGGTAGGTCTTTCGGAAGCAACCAACCTTCTCTACCTGGATGACTGCGTAGAGGGACGTGAGGAAGCAAAGAATAGACAGCGGCTTGATGACAAGTGGGAGGTCATTTCGGGTGATATTATCGGACGTGCCATTGAGGGTACGCCTATCGTTATCTGCGGTACACGATATTCTCTGTATGACCCTATCGGTCACTTACAGGAGGAAATGCGGAAGCAAGGCAAGCGGTGCAAGATTATTGAAACCCCGGCTCTTGACCCCGTGACGGATGAGAGTAACTTTGAATACATTCGTGAGGGCAGGAAGGTTTTCACCACGCAGTATTTCCGTGACCAGAGAGAAATGCTTTCGGCAGAGCAGTTTGAGTCTGAGTTTCAGCAGCAGCCGTTTGAAGCGAAAGGTATTCTTTTCCCGGAAGCGTCCTTGAACCGATACTTTGAACTCCCTGTAGACCGTGAACCAGACAGTATCATTGCCGTCTGCGATACTGCGGACAATGGTGCGGACTATTGTTCTATGCCGATTGCTGCGGTGTACGGAGATGAGGTCTACATTGTAGACGTAGTTTTCGATGACTCCCCGCCAGAGGTTACGAAGCCAGAGTGTGCAAAGGCTCTGATGGACAATCTTGTGGTGGCAGGAACCTTTGAGTCTAATAATGCAGGTACATATTTCGCCAGGGATGTACAGCAGATTTTGACTGACCGAAAGTATGTCTGCAATATCCGAACGAAGAGGACTATCAGCAATAAGCAGACCCGTATTGAGTTCGCTTCTGATAACATTATCAAGCATTTTTACTTCAAAGACCCGTCACTCTACGCACGGAACAGTCAGTATGCCATGTTTATGAAGCAGGTCACAACTTACACCCGGTCTGGTAAAGTGCCACATGATGACGCACCCGACTCTCTTTCTCTGCTTGAGAATGAACTGCGTGGACTGGTAGGAGCGAAGGTTGAAGTTTTCAAAAGACCGTGTTAATTTACGCAAAAGCTCTTCAAACCTATTATCAAGAAATCTCTTGAAATAACCATTGAAGAGTGCTATAATTACAATAGAAATATTAGGATTGGAGGTGGCTTGCGTGTCTTTCGGTTTATACGGTAGACGCATGATAAAGTCTGATGAAACCGAAGTGACCGTTGAGAACGTGGTTGCGATTCTCAATAAGGCACTTCCTTATCACTGGGAGAATCGCAGTGAAATTCAATATCTGTGGTACTACTACAGAGGATTACAGCCGATTCTCAACCGTGAGAAACAGGTTCGTCCAGAGATTTGTAATAAAATCGTGGAGAACCGGGCGAATGAGATTGTGTCCTTCAAGTCTGGCTATTTGATGGGCGAACCTCTACAGTATGTTTCCCGTGGTAACGGTGATAACTTATCTGACGCAATCAATCAGCTTAACGAATTTGTGTTTGCCGAAGAGAAGCCTGCAAAGGATAAGGAACTTGCTGACTGGTTCCATATCTGCGGTACGTCTTTCAGAATGGTTCTTCCAGATGAGGACGTAGGTGAGGACGATGACTCCCCGTTTGAAATCTACACGCTTGACCCACGAAACACCTTTGTGGTGTACAACAACGGTCTTGGAAACAAGCCGCTTCTGGGTGTCAAGTATGTGGTGGATGACAACGGCATAGTTCATTATAGTTGCTACTCTGACCATGAGTATTTTGAGATTGTAGAATCTCATATCATTAAGGCAGAGCCGCACATTCTGGGTGATATTCCCATCATCGAATATCCTCTGAACATTGCCCGTATCGGTGCGTTTGAGTTGGTTATCCCGCTCCTTGACGCAATCAACCTTACGGATAGTAACCGCCAGGATGGTGTTGAACAGTTCATCCAGGCACTCATGCTTTTCCACAACGTAGATATTTCGTCTGACGATTATGAGAAGCTGAGAGAGGAAGGGGCTATTAAGTTCCGGGATATTGACCCTCAGTTGAAAGCCGAAGTATCTTATCTGACCAGTACTCTGAACCAGGGCGAAACACAAACCCTGGTTGACCATATGTACCAGACGGTATTGACTATCTGTGGTATGCCGAACCGCAACGGTGGTACGTCTACCAGTGATACCGGGTCTGCGGTTATTATGAGAGATGGTTGGTCAGCTGCGGAAGCAAGAGCAAAGGACAGCGAATTGATGTTCAAGAAGAGTGAGAGGATTTTCCTCAAGCTGATTCTGAATATCTGCAAAACTCTGAAAGGCATGGACTTGAAGGTTTGCAATATTGAAATTCGCTTTACCCGAAGAAATTACGAAAACATTCTGCAAAAAGCCCAGGTGCTTGACCTTATGTTGAAGAACAGTAAGATTCATCCACGGCTTGCTTTTGAACATTGCGGACTGTTTGTTGATTCTGACCTGGCATACACATTAAGTGCGGAATATGCAGAGGAACAGGAGAAGAAAGCACAGGAGTTGCTTGAAAAGCAGAATACGGAAAAGGAGGATGAAACCGATGACTCCAACACTGACAAAGGAAATGGTGCAGCAGGTGGAAACGCTGCTCAAGCATGGCAGCAGAGTGGAAGTGCTGATTGAGCAGGGCAAGGTTACGATTGTTGAAATCAAACGCAAGATGAGAATGAAAGAGTAACACCAGGACAGAGGTTCTGGTGAGTCCAATGGGACTGTGAGTGACGAACTCATAGTCCCTTTTTATTTTGCCTATGAATAATACATTTTCAGCTTATATTGCTGCGTTTGATGAACTCAACATTCTGACTTCCACCAGTTATTACTCCGCTTCTGGGAAGGATATGACCTCAAAGGTTGCTCAGATTGCGGATGACATTTTATCACTGCTCATCCGGGCTTATCAGCAGGGCATTACTGCCACGGCAGATATGCTTGCCTATGATTTGACCGTAGACGTGGGTTCCATGGAGGAAGCCATTTATGAGGTGATAGACGGTAAAACCTTTGAGGACAGAATTGCTGACCATGTGATAGCCGGGGATTTGTCGGGCTTACAGACGTTAGTCGAATCTGAATATCACAGGGTATTCAATGCAGCGGAAGAGGATGGAGCCTATGAGTTCCAGTCTACAAGAGGACTGGGAGTCTCAAAGAAATGGGTGACTGTCCGGGATGAAGCTGTTCGGGATACTCACAAATACCTGGAAGGTGTGAGCGTGGCTCTGGATGAAGAGTTTTATACCTTTGATGGTGACCATGCTTCCAGACCAGGTGAGTTCACTAAGGCAGAGAACAATGTGAACTGCCGTTGTGTACTGAAACTTGAAACTGATACTTCGCAGGATTGACCTGCTTGTATGGTGAGGGAACACCTTAAAACGCATACTCAGACAAGAGGATAAAACAGAAGAACATGGTGAGGGAACACCTTAAAACGCAAGGAGGACTTTATTATGAGTTATTTAAGTGATTTGCTTGGAGATTCCTACAAGGAAGGTATGACTGAGGAAGAGATTTCTACTGCTTTACAGGCTGCGGGTGCAGGTCAGAATAATGACGCTGAAATCAATCGTCTGAAAGCACAGCTTTCTAAAGCCAATTCCGAAGCTGCTGATTACAAGAAGCAGCTAAGAGGTAAGCAGACTGCGGATGAAGCCGCTGCCGCTGAACAGAAAGCAACCATGGATAAGCTGACCCAGGAGAATACCGATTTGAAGCGTTCTATCGCTCTGGCAGACAAAAAGACCAAACTGGTAGCTATGGGTTACGATGAGAAACTTGCTGACAGTACTGCAATCGCAATGGTTGACGGCGATATGGACACGGTTATGAAGAACCAGGCTACGTTCAATGAGTCCCGTGAAAAGGCAATTCGTGCTGAACAGATGAAGAAAACTCCCAGACCTGCTGCGGGTTCTGATGGGACGGGCGGCATGGATTACGCTAAGAAAATCGAAGAAGCGCAGGCAAGCGGCGATTTGACCGCAGTTGCCTACTATATACGTCTGAAAGCGCAGGATGAAGCGAATCAGATGAAAGAGTAAAAATCGGAGGTAAAAGACAATGGCAGATACGTTTGCAACCAGTTTTGGCGTTCTGAATTATTCTGGAATGCTGTTTTACAAGGGTAACGTGCGTACCCCGCTTTCTTCCATCATCGGTAGCAAGGCGAAAACCACGAATCATGTAGAGTTCGTTACTGGACAGGAGTACACCTCTAACGGTAATGGCTCTCAGCCTGCAATCAGTGAGAGTGCTTCTCTGACTGCCCCGGACGCTGATGTTGTGACCCGTTCTCAGAAAACGAACGTCACTCAGATTTTCCAGGAGTCCGTTGGTATCTCTTACGGTAAGCAGAGCAATATGGGTACTCTGAGCGGTATCAATGTTGCAGAGCAGCAGGCAAACCCGATGAGCGAACTGGACTTCCAGGTTGCCGCTAAGATTCAGAAGGTCAACCGTGATATTGAGTACACCTTTATCAACGGTGAGTACAACAAGGCTACTTCTGACGCTGAGGTAAACAAGACCCGTGGTCTGGTAAATGCTATTACCACTAACACTATGGCAATGGCTAAGAAGCCCCTGGGTCTGTGGGACATTGCCGACATGGTGAAGAAGATTTACGGTGCGAATGCTCCGACTGACGGTCTGGTGCTGTGGTGTGACGCTGTGACTCTGTTCCAGGTCAACGCTGACGCTGTTCAGAATGGTCTGACTGTGGTTCCTGCTGCCCGTGAGATTAACGGTATCGCTCTTTCCAGTGTGGTAACTCCTATCGGTGTTGTTTACCTGTATCTGGGTGAGTGCCTGCCTGCGGGTACGGCAATGCTTCTGAACCTTGATGTTCTGGCTCCTGTTTATCAGCCTGTTCCGGGTAAGGGTAACTTCTTCCTGGAGCCGCTTGCTAAGACGGGTGCGGGTGAGAAGTATCAGCTTTTCGGTCAGATTGGTCTTGACCATGGTCCCGAATGGTATCACGGCAAGTTCACTGGTATTTCTACTACCTTTGAGAAGCCGACCTACAGCCGTTCTGTTTATGTGGCGAATGCCGCTGACATTGGCAAGATTACGGGCTGATGAAGATTAAAAGGAGGTGGACAACATGACCGATGAAGAGAAACTGACCATGCTTAAAAGCATGACAGAGGAAACGGATAACGATGTGTTGTCCACTTACCTCACTTTAGCGAAAGGGGTAGTGCTTTCCCGTGCCTACCCTTATACGGAAGAAGATAAAGTTCCCGCAAAATATGACACGGTTCATGTTGAGATTGCCGCTTATATGCTGAATAAGCGTGGGGCAGAGGGTGAAACAGCACACAGCGAAAACGGCGTTTCCCGTTCTTATGAAGATGGTGACATTCCCCCTACCCTGCTGCGGCGAATCCTTCCTATGGCGGGGGTGATTCTATGAAGCTGATGAAGCGCAATCTCAAGCCCGTGCATTATTGCCTGTACAAAGGCAGGGAGCCGCTTCTGGACGATGACGGGAATGAAACTGGTGAATACCAGGTGGGCTATGAAAGCCCCGTTGAACTGCAATGCAGTGTTTCACCTGCGACTGGATATGCTCAGGTGAATATGTTCGGTAACTTAGAGTCCTATGACAAGGTACTCATTACTGATGATACAAATTGCCCCATTGACGAAAACACTCTGCTCTTTGTGGATAAGGAGCCAGAGTTCGGAAATGACGGCAATCCTCTCTGTGACTATAGGGTACGGCGTGTTGCAAAGTCCCTTAACAGTATCTCTTATGCTATTAGCAAGGTGACCGTATCGTGAGCAAGCGTGTTATCAAAGTTACGTTATCTGAAAAGAGCATTGACAATGCCATTAAAGAACTCAAGAACTACAAGACGTGGTTGAAAGAGTGTACTGAAAAATTTATACAAGCCCTTGGCGAAGAGGGAGTCCAGGTAGCTACAGCAAAGTTCCAGACAGCTGTCTATGACGGTACGAATGATGTGAGCGTGTCTGTAGAGAGCAGGGATACCAACAAAGTAGCCGTGGTAGCTGTAGGAAGTTCAGTCCTCTTTATTGAGTTTGGTACAGGTGTCAAGTACCCAGACAATCACCCGGAAGCAGGTAAGAACGGTTTTACCCGTGGTGGCTACGGCTATAAACTGGGACGGCTTGAAAAGGGATGGCGATACACTGGTGACCCTGGTTCTAACGGTGAAGTTATTACCACGGGAAAACACGCAGGTGAAGTTCATACCTACGGTAACCCTGCAAACATGAGTATGTACGAAACAGTCAGAGAGTTGGAAGAGAAATTTGCAGAGATAGCAAGGAGGTGTTACACATGATTGACTGCGAAAACGAAGTCTATACAAGGCTTGCAAAAATCTTGAGAGAGAAATTTCCTAAGATTGATATTGCCAGTGAATATGTGAAATCACCTTCTTCTTTTCCTCATGTGAGTATTACCCAGAGTGACTGCTATATCCCTACGGAGTGGCAGGACAGCAGCATGAAAGAGAATATGGTCATTGCCATGTTTGAAATCAATGTCTACTCCAATAAAGCAGAGGGTAAGAAAACAGAATGCAAGAAGATTATCAAAGAAATAAATGACGCATTGTACTCCATGAATTTTAGGCGCACGGCTATGACCCCTGTTCCGAACATGGAGGACGCAACAATCTATCGGATTACAGCCCGCTTCCGTGTGGCAACCGATGGAAAACACTTTTACAGGAGGTAAGTGAAATGGCTACAAGTACTTATATGACTTTCCTCATGCACAAGAAGGAAACGGCATGGGAGAAGCTGCTTGACATTACTGAGTTCCCCGACCTGGGCGGTGACCCGGAACTGCTTGAAACCACCACTCTGTCTGACAAAATGCAGACCTATGTGAATGGTGTCCAGAGCAATGACGGCATGACCTTTAATGCCAACTATGACCACACTGAGTACAAGGCTCTGAAAGCCCTTGAGGGCAAGAACGAGGAATACGCAGTATGGTTCGGTGGCACTGAGACTGCAAGTTCCCCGACTCCTACGGGTTCTGAGGGTAAGTTCAAGTTTGCAGGCGAACTGTCTGTCTACGTTACTGGCGGCGGCGTGAATGAGGTTCGTGGTATGGCGATTACGATTGCCCCGTCCACTCCTATCACTGAGGACGAAGAGTAAGATTACATTTAATTTTGAGAATTAAAGGAGAGTTGAGCAATGGCTAAACAGATTGTTTTTACCTATGAAGATAAGGAATACACGCTTGAGTTTACCAGGCGTACTGTCAAGCAGATGGAGGATGAGGGCTTTGTTGCACAGGACATTGACCGTAAGCCGATGACTCTGCTTCCTGCTCTTTTTGCAGGTGCATTCAAGGCGCACCATCGTTTCGTGAAGCAGGATGTGATTGACAAGATTTATGCGGGTATGCCCCATAAGGATGAACTGATTGGTAAGTTGGCAGAGATGTACAATGACCCGATTGTGACTCTGATGGAGGAACCCGATGAGAAAGCGGTAAAAAACGTGAGTTGGGAAGCGAACTGGTAACGGGTTCGGACTCCCAGGCTGCAACGGGCGGCGGCAACCGCCGCTTGCCCGTTGTTTATCGTTACGGGGAAACTTTTGAAAAACTCTGCGGTTATTACATGAGTCTGGGTATGGGCTATCACGATTACTGGGATGGTGATTGTGAGATGGCACGGTACTACAGGGATATGGATGAAAAGGTTAAAGAGCGGCAGAATGAAGCCCTCTGGCTACAAGGTCTGTATTTCTATGAAGCGTTGGTTGACGCTTCCCCGGTACTGAACGCTATGAGTAAAAAGCATAAGCCTATTCCTTACAGGCAGGCTCCGATTCCTCTCACCGAAGCACGTCATAAACAGCAGCAAGAGGAAGAGAATCACAAGAAGCTGAATGCAGGTAAGGAAGCCATGAAGCAGATAATGGCAGGGGTTAATTCAAAATTCAAACGGAAGGAGGAATAAATCATGGCAGTTGAGATTGAAGGTCTTGAGTTTCAAATTGAAGCGAAGTCCGAAAATGCCGCTAAAGGTGTAGACGCTCTGATTAACAGCTTCAATAAGCTGAAAGCAGCAACTAAAGGCGGCGCAGGTCTGAACAATATCAGCAAGAAACTGGACGCAATCAGCAATGCAAAGCTGAGTATGTCCGGGGTTGAGAAGATTGAAGATTTGACGAAAAGCCTTAATTCTCTGAGCAATGTCAAGATTTCCTCCACAATCTCTAAGAGAATAACTGAAATCGGTGCTTCTCTGGATAGTCTGGATTGGTCTGGTGTGGAAAAGGTTGAAGCACTTAGCACTGCTCTACAGAATATGCAGGGTATCCAGATTCCGAATATGAGAAATATTACTGGGAACCAGACGGCTACGCCTACTGGGACTGCGGCTCCTGCTGACCCTGCGGGTACAACGAATGCAGGTGCGGCGGCTACAGCGGCAACCTCTGGCATTACTCAGTATATTTCCCAGATTACTGCTGCCGCTACGCAGACCAGGGGATTCCTTGGTGTTCTACAAGGTGTAGGTGGTGTGTTCTCAAGAGCATTTTCTGCTGTAGGCGGTGTTGCTTTGAAAGCATTTCAAGCCGCCTTGAAGGGGGTAAGCACTGCGGCAAAATCAGCAGTGAATGCCTGTAAGAAACTGGGAAGTACCATCGGTTCCAAACTGAGTAGCAAGGTGAAGCAAACAACTTCGGGTATGGGTCAGTTGTTCTCTTCCTTAAAGCGTATTGCAATGTACCGTGCAATTCGATTCCTCTTTGCACAGCTTACTGCTGCAATGAAGGAAGGTATTCAGAATTTGTATATGTACAGTTCCCTTATGGGCGGTACGTTCAAAGGAAGCATGGACAGTCTGGCAACCAGTTTCCAGTACCTCAAAAATAGCATAGGTGCTATGGTGGCTCCGCTCATCAATATGATTGCTCCTGCGGTGGACGCTCTGATTGATAAGTTTGCAGCACTGCTGAATATCGTCAATCAGTTTTTCGCCCGTCTGTCTGGTGCAACCACCTTCACGAAAGCGAAGAAAGCGGCAGCTTCCTATGGCGATTCTATCTCTGGTGCGGGTAAGTCTGCGAAGAAAGCAGCAAAGGATATTAAGGACGCTACGGTTGGCATTGATGAATTGAACATTATCAGTCAGAAGGATTCCAGTGGAAGCGGTTCTGGCAGTAAGAACTACGGTGATATGTTTGAAACTGTGCCGATTGACAGTAGCATTTCTGAATTTACCGACAAGCTGAAAGCAGCACTGGACGCAGGTGACTGGAAAACCCTGGGTACTTTACTGGGTGAAAAGTTCAATGAGATTGTGGATAGCATTGACTGGTCTGGTATCGGTCACAAGATTGGATACGGGCTGAACGGTGCGATTCAAACCGCATACTGGTTCCTAAAGACAGCGGACTTCAAGAACCTGGGTAACCATATAGCAGAACTGCTGAATGGTGCAATGGAGGAAATTGACTTCACATACCTGGGCAGACTTCTGGTTCGTGGTGTCACGGTAGCCCTTGATTTTATGATTGGCTTGCTTGGCGGTTTGAATTGGAGCCTTGTGGGAAAGAGCATTGGCGATTTCTTGAAGGGTGCATTCAATGAAGCCCAGGAGTGGATTGCAAGCTATAACTGGAACAAAATGGGCAAAGACCTGTGGAAGAATCTCAAGGCTTGTATTAAGGGCATTGACTTTGCAGGTGTGGCACAGAGTTTCTTTAAGTTACTGGGTTCTGCTCTGGCGGCTGCGGTTAGCTTTATCGCAGGTTTCGTGCAGGGTATCTGGGAGGACATTACTGGGTATTTCCAGGAATATCTCACCAATGATGACGGCACGAAGAAGTGCGGTCTTGACTGGGTAGCGGGTCTGCTTGAGGGTATCTGGGACGGCATTAAGAATATCGGCAAGTGGATTAAGGAGAACGTATTTGACCCGTTCATTGACGGATTCAAAGAGTGCTTCGGTATTCACTCTCCTTCTACAGTAATGAAGGAGATGGGCGGTTATGTTGTCGAAGGTTTCTTACAGGGACTCAATAAGTTCAGTGAGATTGCAGGCAAGGTTAAGGAATGGGCAGGCAAGGTCATTGAGTGGTTCACGAAGGGTGAGGACGGAAAGGGTATTGTTGAACATTTCAAGGAAATCGGCGGCAATATCGTAAGCGGCTTCAAAGACAAGGTTGGTGGTACTTATACCACGGTCAAGTCTAACGTGACCACCTGGGCAAGCAAAGTGAAAGACTGGTTCAGCAACAACTCTTTAGGTGGAGTAAATAGCGATACTTTCAGTACCTTTGCGAACAACACGATTGAAGGTTTCCGAACCAAAGTCGGTAGTGCCTATACCAACACCAAAACGAATGTGACCACCTGGGCAAGTAAGGTCAAGGAATGGTTCACCAATAGTTCCTTCGGTGGCGTAAACTCTACGAACTTCCAGACGTTTGCCGGGAATGTCATTGAGGGCTTCCGTACAAAGGTAGGTTCTGCCTACACCACTACGAAGTCCAACATGGTTACCTGGGCTACGAATGTGAAGGAGTGGTTTACGAATAGCGGCTTCGGCGGTGTGAACTCCGCAAACTTCCAGACCTTTGCAAACAATGTGGTGACTGGGTTCAAGGATAAGATTGGTTCTGCGTATGTGAATACGAAGAGCAATATGACTACCTGGGCAAGCAATGTGAAGAACTGGTTCTCTGGTATTGCTTCCGCTTCTGCATTCTCTGGCTTCGCAACCAGTGTGGTTGATGGGTTCAAGAACAGAATCGGCGGGTACTACACTGCGGCACAGGGTAACATGAGTACCTTCGGTAGCAGCGTGAAGAGTTGGTTCACAGCACATTGCTCCTACAACGGTTTCTACAATGTAGCTTCTGACGTAGTGAGTGGTTTTAAGAACGGTATCGGTGAATTGTACCATACTTGCAAAAGCACAATCTCTTCCTGGGGTAGTTCAATCATTTCCTGGTTCAAGGACAAGTTGGACGTAAACTCCCCGTCTAAGGTCTTTTATGAGATTGGTGGTTTTGCCGTTGCAGGTTTCAACAATGCGATTGCCCAGGTGGGTAAGAGTACGAAGTCTGTAGTCGGCACATGGGCTGATTCCTTCACGAATTTCAGTCCGACAATGGCACTGGCAGTTGACACTTCTGCTCTGAAATATTATGACTCTGCCGCATTCTCCCGGTCTATTTCTTCTAACGTACAGAGCAGCACGGAGGTTTCCGCAACGGGCTTCCGTGAAGCCATGGAGGATTTCTACCATGAGTACGTTGAACCGACCATGGCTCAGATGGCTGATGATATGCGTAGGCAGGCTGATAAGGAAGAGAAAACCGTGGTGCAGGTTGGCAACCGTGTGGTGACTGACGCTGTGACCACTCAGAAGAAAGCCAATGGCTATAGCTTTACGGGATAAGGAGGTAATGTGTAATGGCTTATCTGGCAATCAACGGTTATGCGTTACCTCCCTGCAAGAGAGGTGTCACCCCTACGGTGACCACTCTTGTAGATTCCGGGCGTAACGCAAACGGTACGGTGGTGGGTCAGCGTATCGGACGTGACCAGTACAAGATTGACAATCTGGAATGGTCATGGCTCACTGCCGAACAGTGGTCAAAGATACTGAGTATCCTTGATAACTTCTTTGTAAATGTAACTTTTATTGACCCTGTAAGCAATGCACCTAAGACCATCAAAATGTACTGTGGTAACCGAACGGCTGAACCCTACTGGGTAGATAAGGACGGTCACCCGACACACTACAGGAATTGCAAGGTGAATCTGATTGACGTAGGAGAGTGATTTTATGCAAAAGGTATCCAAAGAGTATAAGGCAAGCATGAAAGACTCCCTCCGTGAGAGAGCATACATAATGATTTCTTTCGGAGTTGTCAACCAGGAAGCGCAGGCGAAAGCCAAAGTAGACAGCGGAGAGTTTGCCTACTTCTCCAACCCGGACAACCTGTTCAATGAGGGAACTGACGATGTGGTGTACGCCACTTTGGAAGAGAACTTTACCAGGGTTGACGGTTCCATGTATTTTCTCCCACGGAACAAGCCGGGAGCAATGTTCTACAACACAGGGTTGGTAGGAAAGAATCTGGTATCAGACGGACTGTATGAAGTGACCATAAACCTTCATGCGGCTCCGACTGATTTCAGAGGTATCACGATTAACTTCGGTGAGAACTATCCTACTGATTTCGATTTTGTCACTAATACCGGGCAAAAGGTTGAGTTTCGGGATAATGACAAAGCTGTTTTTACTACAGAGGAAGTGCTTGAGAATGTAACCACACTGACTCTGGTGATTCATAAAATGAAGAACCTACGAAGCAGGCTGCGTATCTACTCCTTCCGTTTCGGTTACGGACTGGTGTACTACAACGATTCTGTTATGAGTTCTTCACTTGAGAGTTATGTCAGTCCGATTGGTGCTGACATTCCTCAGATTGATTTCTCAGTAACGCTGAAAAACTATGACAAGTATTTCAACGTGGACAACCCGAAGTCGGCTATCAACTTCCTGGAAACTGGACAGGAGATGGACATTTACTACGGGTATCAGCTTCCGAACTCTGATGAAATCGAATGGGTCAGAGGAAATCACCTGCTCTGTTCTGAGTGGGAGTCCGATGACTACACGGCAACAATCCGCTGCCAGGACGTGTTCCGTAACATGGACACAGAGTATTACAAAGGGCTGTATGCTCCGAACGGCAAAAGCTATTATGACCTGGCGATTGAGGTTCTGGAAGCTGCCGGGGAGAAAGATTACTATGTTGACCCCCGACTCAAGAAGCTGTATACGAAGAACCCCATCCCCCGTGTTTCCTGCAAGGAAGCATTACAGATTATAGCCAATGCCTGCCGCTGTGTTCTGTCACAGTCCAGAGTTGGTACGATTCAGATTAAATCCTCTTTCGTCCCGGAAGCTGCGGCAAGCAGCAATGGTGAAACCGATTACTCCCACGTTGCGAAGATTCTGACGGATGATACTAAAGATGAGTACGCAACACTGGCAAGTAACTACACCACGGCAGACGGGACAATGTTCTTCCTGCCACGGGCGGCAAGTAAGAGGACGTTGAACACAGGCTTTATCTCAGAACAGCAGTCTGACGCTGATGGTAAGTTCACAGCAAACCCTATGGTAACAATCGTGCAGGAAGCCGCCTGTATGTACTACGGTGTGAAGTTCGTGTTCGGTAACGCTCTTCCTTCGGGAATGGTAATTCGTACCTACAGCAATAACGAACTGGTTACTGAGTATGAGGTGGAAGAAGAGATTACAAAGACCCTGGTGATTCTTCGGGACTTTGATGATTTCGACACCATGAAGATTGAGTTTACGGGAACGGCAGAGCCGTACAACCGTATTGTGCTTAACAACTTCGCTTTTGGTGATGTGACTGACTTCACCATGGAGCGGCAGGACATGACTTCTTCCCCGAAAGCTATCAAGCAGGAGTTGGTCAAAGAGGTTATCGTTCCTTGCTACAGTTATCAGCCAGGTAATGCGGAAGAGAGTCTTGTCAGTGAGGATATTACCGTGAAGTCTGGTGATGTGGAAACCTTCTATGTGGGTGAACCGTCCTACAACTTCCGGGCAACACTGGATGAAAGTTCCAGTGGTGTAAGTATTACGGCATGGGGCAACTACTATGTGACAGTCAAGTTCTCTAAGACAGGAACCTTCCGTCTGGAAATTCTGGGCTATCGGTACAAAATCGTGGAGCGATATGCCACGAAGTCAATGAACAGCAGAGGTAAGTCTGTAAAATGGGCGAACCCGCTTATCAGTGATATGGCGATTGCTACGGAACTGGCTGAATGGATTGGTGACTATTATACCGCAGGTATTGAGTATGAGTACGACACCAGAGGTAACCCGGAGATTGACGCAAACGATATTGTGTACCAGGAGAATGAGTTCCATGACGGAATGAAGGTAAATATCTATCGGCACACAATCAACTTTGACCAGGCGTTCAGCGGCAAGGTAACCGCAAGACGTGTATCCAGTTAGGAGGTGACGGAAGATGGCATGGCAAACACCTAAAACAGATTGGCACGGAAGTACAAATTCAGAGGGTGTTTATACGGGTGACAGGTTCAATGCTTCGGATTTCAACCGTATCAAGAACAATCTGACGTTCCTCCGGGATATGGCAATCAAGCTGTACAAGGAGTTCTCCCTTGTAAGCCTGGGTGATGACAGAGTACCAGGTGATTACTTCTACGCTGATGAAATCAATCAGCTTGAAGAAAATCTGGAAACCCTTAACACCAACACTCTCAGAATGTCTTACGGGTCTGCACCCGTTTATAACGATAACGGTACTACGATGGATTTCAATGAACTGAATCGTTTGGAGGGTGCAACCTTAGACCTGTATGACAGACTCACGAATGAGAGTGAAGGAAGGAGGATGTTTACATGGAATTTCGGAATGAAGGGAGGGGACTTGTAAATGGCATGGGAACTTTTACCTGTTGACTATACGGACGCTGTGTGGGCGGGTTTGAAGCGATACAACCAGATTAACAACGAAGATGGTTCAGTATCCTTCCAGGACATTACGTCTTATACCGGGAAAGAGAAATCTTTCTTCGGGGCAAAAGACGCTAACCGCATGAACGAAGCCCTCAACACCATTATGAGCATGGTGGAGAATGGCACAGACCTGTATACCGCTTTCCAGAATTATTTTGCAGAGCAGAAAACTTTGTTTGAGCAGGAAGCTGATTCTAAAGCAACGGAGTTTGACAACTATACGGATAATCTGGAACAGGAATACAAGGTAAGCATGGCGGCTTTTGAGAGTCAGCAGCAGCAAATTTACAATGCCTGGTTCCAGGCTATGAAAGACCAGTTGAGTAAGGACGCTGCGGGCAACCTGCAAAATCAGTGTACTGAACTGGATGAGCGTTTGACTCTGCTTGAGCAGATGACAATGCAGAATGACTTCTCTGCTCCGCTTGCTACAGATGATGAAGCAATCACGCTGATTGTGGATGACCTGGATTATGCGATTCTGGCAGATTGGAAATACAAGGAGGAATAAAAGATGGCAACTATTAGTGTTCAAACGAAAAAGTTTGCAGACCTGGAAGCGATTCTGTCTGTTACGGGTACTGAGCAGATGTTGATTCACGATGGTAACGGCGTGAAGGTTATTACCGTAGAGAATCTTCATAAGGGTTTGCAGACTGACATTGATTCAGTCAGAAATGTACTGGCTGATGGCGCAGCGGCACATAACTGTATTTACCGTGGTAAGAACCTGGGTACTTCTGTTACAGCAGAGCAGTATGCCGCAATTTCGAGTGGCAAGTTCACTGACCTGTATATCGGTGACTACTGGGTTATCAAGGGCGTGACTTATCGTATTGCAGCATTTGATTACTACTATAACTGTGGTGACACTAACTTTACGAAGCACCATGCAGTCATTGTTCCCGATGCTTCTCTTTATAAAGCACAGATGAATACCAGTAATGTCACCACGGGTGGTTACACTGGTTCTGCCATGTATAAGTCGAATCTGGCGCAGGCTAAGACTACTATCAAGGCAGCGTTTGGTTCCGCTCATGTTCTTACAAAGAGAGAACTTCTGACCAATGCTGTAAACGGCAACACCCCTTCGGGTTGGGCATGGTTCGACTCTGATGTTGAGTTAATGAACGAAGTGCAGGCTTATGGTTCTGTAGCGTGGGGCGCACATGATGGTAACGGTTACAACGTGGCTTCGGGTGACGGTCAGTTCCCACTCTTCATGTTTGACCGTACTAAGCTGCATAACCGAGAGGACTACTGGCTGAGAGATGTAACTTCCGCTCCTTACTTCTCCGTTGTCGGCCTCTACGGTGGTGCGAGCTACTACTACGCTTCTTACTCTTTTGGCGTTCGCCCCGCTTTCTGTATCGGTTAATCTAAAATCTGCACCCCCTTGTGGGGTGCAGTAGAAAGGAACTAATGAAATGTCAGTATTGAAAAGCAAACGGAAACCCTCTCAGTTTGAGGTGTTCCATCATCTCAACAAAGTTAGGAAAGAGGTTACTGATTTGCTGCTCCGTGACTTCGGCTACAGCAAACGAAAGGCAGCACAACGCCTTGAAAAGAAATTCAGCGGGCGAAGCTACGAAGAACTTACTGACGTTGAGAAAGAGATTTATGACCATTTCCGCAAACAGCAGGAAGCCTTTGACACCTGGTTCATTGAGGATGAGCGGAAAGCTGTAGTCGATTGTCTGAGGTCTATCGGTGAACACGTCTACACAGCGAACAGCATTTATCCAACCTACTATGAAGAGTTGGTGGAGCGGCGTGTTCATCAAGACCTGGCAATCGGTCAATGTTACCGACTGGTACAAGAACTACAGTATGCAATAGAAACTCTCCCAGTGGATGTTAATTCTTTCTTGAGGTTCGGTGAGGACATTCAAAGAGAGATAGACCTTATCAAAGGTTGGCGTAAATCGGATAACAAGTTCAAAGGGGCAATCTCTGCTTCCGCTACTAACTTCTCCAATGTCAACAACAACGGTAATGCGAACAACAACAACGCTTCTAACTCTAATGGCGTTCGCCCCGATTTCGATACTCCGATTAAATAGCCACTTGAGCGTTTCGGAGTAAGAGAAAGGAGAGGTTGTCCTTCCTATGATGGTAAATACCAAACACGATACTACTTCTTACGAGAATTGTAGTTGTCAACGTGAAATATATGACGGCAATGCGTTGTATGACGCTTATCTTAGAGCAAAGAGTGGGAGTGATTGGAAACCGCAGGTTCAGCGGTATGAAATGACATACCTTCTGGATTTGTCCAAAATGCAAAGAGAGTTGAAAGAGCATACCTACGAATTTCAGCCCAGTACCAATTTCGTCATCAATGAGCGTGGTAAGACACGTCCCATTACAGGCGAACAGATACGGGATAGAATTGCCAAACATTCTTTATGTGATGAAGTCTTGACTCCCGCAATTAAAGACCACCTCATCTACGATAATGGCGCAAGCCAGAAAGGTAAAGGAATTGATTTTACCCGCCGCAGGTTGGAAGCGCACCTGCACAGGTTCTTCCGGGAAAATCAGAGCAATGATGGTTATATCCTGCTGATGGATTTCTCAAAGTACTATGACAACATTCGGCATGACAAACTCATGGAGTTGTTTGAGAAGTACGTTGACAATGATACAGCACTCTGGTTTCTGGAAAAGATTGTAGACAATGAGAAGGAGGATGTGTCCTACATGAGTGATGAAAAATATGAGTCCGCTATGGACGATGTATTCAACTCACTGGAACACGAAAAGGTTGACAAGAGCCTGTTGACTGGGAAGAAGTTCTTGCGAAAGCACTTGAACATTGGTGACCAGGTAGCGCAGGACGCAGGGATTGCTTATCCCATACCGATTGACAACTACATAAAGATTGTAAAAGGCGTGAAATTTTATGGCAGATATATGGATGACAGTTATGTGATTCACAAGGATAAGGAGTTTCTGAAAGGGCTGCTTATAGAGATTGTAGAAATCGCACATGACCTGGGTATTACCGTGAATCTTCGGAAAACCAGAATATGCAAACTGTCTGAAATGTGGAGGTTTCTACAGATTCAGTATTCGCTTACCGATACCGGGCGGGTGATTCACAAGATTCATCCGAAACGGCTTACAGGTATGAGAAGAAAGGCTAAGAAACTGGCACTCATTCTCTCAGAGAAAGATTTCGATGACTGGTTTAGGTCATGGTTCAATGGTCACTGCCACTACATGAGCAAGCTACAAAGGTCAAATATGTTAGACCTTTGCAAGAAATTAAAGGAGGAACACTACTATGGTAAAACTGATTTTAGCTGACGGAACTGAACTCAAGGGCTTCAAGCAGAATGGTAACAACTATGTCAGCAAAACTGAGGTTGATGTGTCCGTGTTTGAGGACAATCTGTCCACTCTTACGATTGTGGACGGTGACACTCAGATGGTCATGCACAACGCTGAACTGATTCAGCAGGTTCAGTATGCTGACGGTTGGTATCTCTGCTTCCGTGAAAAGACTGAGCAGGAAATGCGCTATGCTGAACTTATGGGCAAATTTGAGTACCTGGCAATGATGACTGGCGTGGATATGGAGGTGTAAATCATGGAACACAGCAAGAATTATGAGAAGGTAAAGAAGTTCTACAAGATGGGTATTTGGTCTGAAAAGATGGTGTGGAACGCAGTAGGCAAGTGGATTACCCCGGAAGAGTATAAGGAAATCACCGGGGAAGATTACAGCAAGGAGGGCTAAGATTATGAAAGAATGGATTTGTACTGCAATCGGAGTTGCGGGTAGCTTCATTGCTTCCCTGTTTGGCGGTTGGGACGCTGCTCTGGCAACTCTGGTTATCTTCATGGCGATTGACTATATTACAGGTCTGATTGTCGCAGGCGTGTTCCATAACAGCGGCAAGACTGAGAATGGTGCGCTTGAGAGCCGTGCAGGTTGGAAGGGGCTGTGCCGTAAGGGTGTTTCCCTTCTGGTGGTTCTGGTTGCCTGCCGCCTGGATTTAATTACTGGTACTAATTTTATTCGTGACGCTGTGGTTATTGCATTCGTGGCAAACGAAACTATCTCCATCGTGGAGAACGCAGGACTCATGGGTATCAATATTCCCCCGGCTATTACTGCCGCTATCGAAGTACTCAAGAAGAAGTCCGATACTGACAACGGCGCAAACTAAGACGGGAGAGAGGGTTCGCCCTCTCTCCTATAAAGGAGTGATGACCTATGACTATCCAGGAGTTTATTGACAGTATTGCCGGGTACATTAAGAAATATGCTGCCGCTTACAATGTATGCGTGTTCAGCCCGATTATTGCCCAGGCGATTCTTGAGAGTAACAAAGGTACGTCTGAACTGGCAGTCAACGCTCATAACTACTTTGGCTTGAAGTATCGCAAAGGACGCTGCAAGACCTGCGTGGGTGTTTACCACAAAGTAGGCAGTGAGCAGAACCCAGACGGAACCTACACCAGTTCTGCTATGGAATGGTGCAAGTTTGGAAGCATGGAGGATGGTGTCATCGGGTATTTCGATTTCACCAACATTTCTACCTATTCCAATTTGAAGGGTGTGACTGACCCCAGACAGTACCTTGAGAATATCAAAGCTGACGGGTATGCAACCTCTCTGAAATATGTGGGCAACCTTATGGCTGTCATTGAGAGGTATGACCTTACCCGATATGACAAGGAGGAAATGAAAATGAGTAACAGTTCTCTGGTGTCCTACACCAAAATCTCACCTAACAAAAACAGTCCCCGCAATCATGCGATTGACCGTATTACCCCGCACTGTGTAGTCGGTCAGCTTTCTGCGGAGAGTATCTGCGGTTGCTTCACCAGTCCTTCCCGGCAGGCAAGCTGCAACTACGGTATCGGTTATGACGGCAGAATCTCTCTGTGTGTGGAAGAGAAAGACCGCTCCTGGTGTTCTTCCAGTTCTGCGAATGACCATCGTGCCGTGACCATCGAATGTGCGTCTGACAAGACTCACCCTTACGCCATGACGAACGCTGTATATGTTTCCCTCATCAACCTTTGCGTGGACATTTGCAAGCGCAACGGTAAAAAGAAGCTGCTCTGGTTCGGTGACAAGAACAAGACTCTGGCGTACAGTCCGAAGTCTGATGAAATGGTTCTGACTGTACATAGATGGTTTGCAAACAAGTCTTGCCCTGGTGACTGGCTCTATTCCCGTATGGGTGACCTGGCGGCAAAGGTTACTGCCCGTCTGGGCGGCAGCACTGCCGAAGAGAAGCCTGCAAGCACTACCACACTGTACCGTGTTCGCAAGACCTGGGCTGATAGTGCTTCCCAGAAGGGTGCATTCTCTTCCTTGGCGAATGCGAAAGCCTGTGCAGACAAGAATCCCGGCTACAAGGTGTTTGATGGTTCGGGTAATGCTGTGTACCCTGCGGAGAGCAAGCCTGCATTCTCTCCGTATAGAGTGAAGGTTACAGCTTCGGTTCTGAATATCCGTAAGGGTGCAGGTACGAATTACGCCCTGGCAGGCACTATCCACAACGGCGGTATTTATACCATCGTGCAGGAAAGTACCGGGCAGGGCGCAACAAAGTGGGGTAAACTGAAATCGGGTGCAGGGTGGATTTCTCTGGACTACACCACGAAGGTATCATAATCCCAGAATCGCTTCCAGGAATGGGACTTCAATCTACAGTGGAACGTGTGAATTAACAGGTTTCCTGTGATTGTTGGATTTGCACTCATACCTGGTGGTATGTAGCACCTACCATTATCAATACCTTTTTAGAAGCATATGATTTTGCGGGAAAGAAGATTGTGTTGTTTGCTACATCCGGTGGAAGCGGATTCGGTAATACCGTGAAGGAATTGCAGCCATCCGCACCAAATGCACAGATTGTAGAGGGAAGACTTTTGAACCGCGCTTCAAAGACAGAGATTACAGATTGGGTAAATACATTATAAGATTGGAGAAATGTAACAATGGGAAAGATTGTACAGACAGCAGGAAGAAATGCACTTGGAGAATTTGCACCACAGTTTGCACATTTTAATGATGATGTGCTTTTTGGAGAGAATTGGAATAATCAGGATATTGATGTGAAGACCAGAAGCATGATTACAGTGGTAGCATTAATGTCATCCGGAATTACAGATTCTTCGCTTGTATTTCATTTGCAGAATGCAAAGGCACATGGGGTAACCCGGAAGGAGATCGCAGCGATCATTACACATGTAGCATTTTATGTGGGATGGCCAAAGGGCTGGGCAGTATTTAATCTTGCCAAAGAGGTATGGGCACAGGATGAGGGAGATCTTCCTTATGAAGATGAAGCAATGCGCGCCCATGCAAAGTCTATGGTATTTCCAATTGGTGAGCCAAATGATGCATTTGCGAAGTATTTTATCGGACAGAGTTATCTTGCTCCGGTTTCCAGGGAACAGGTTGGTGTATTTAATGTAACCTTTGAGCCGGGATGCCGTAATAACTGGCATATCCATCATGCGAAAAATGGTGGTGGACAGATTCTGGTATGCGTAGGTGGAAGAGGCTATTATCAGGAAGAGGGAAAAGAAGCGATCGAGATGAAGCCGGGGGACTGCATCAATATCCCCGCAGAAGTAAAGCATTGGCATGGTGCGGCACCGGATGAGTGGTTCTCTCATTTAGCAATTGAAGTACCGGGAGAAGCGTGCTCTAATGAATGGTGTGAGCCTGTTTCGGATGAGGAATATGGTAAGTTAAAGTAATAATAAGTTGTTTTGTGGATAAGTTATACGGATCAGGAAATGATAAGATAGAAGAAAAGGAGCTTATATGGAATATACAAAGTTAGGAAATACCGATTTGGAAGTATCGAAAATTTGCATCGGATGTATGAGTTTTGGCAAAGCAGGAACCATGCATGACTGGACGCTTGATGAGACAGAAAGCGAGAAGGTGATCAAACATGCATTAGATCTTGGTATCAATTTCTTTGATACTGCGAACTGTTATTCTGCCGGAACAAGCGAGGAATACTTGGGAAAGGCGATTCGCAATAATATCGCAAGAGATAAGGTTGTGATTGCGTCTAAGGTCTATTTTAATGATGGACGTTTATCCAAGGAGGCAATTGCAAGAGAGATTGACGGAACATTGCAGCGGTTGGGAACCGATTATCTAGATCTCTATATTATTCATCGATTTGACTTTGATACTCCAATCGAAGAGACGATGGAAGCTTTGGATGCACTTGTGAAGGCAGGAAAAGTCAGAGCAATCGGTGCTTCTGCCATGTATGGTTATCAGTTCTATAATATGCAGCTTGTAGCGAAGGAGTATGGATGGACATCATTTAGTACAATGGAGAATCATTATAATCTGTTGTACCGCGAAGACGAGCGTGAATTGATTCCAATCTGTAACCAGATGGGTGTGTCTTTGATGCCGTATAGCCCGTTAGCAGCGGGACATCTCAGTCGTCCGGAGTGGAATACCGGTTCTTTACGCAGCAAGACAGACCGGGTGGCAATGGGTAAATATGACCGGATGGAAGAACAGGATATGCAGGTGGTAGCACGCGTGCATGAACTTTCCGAAAAACATGATTGCAAGATGTCGCAGGTTGCCCTTGCATGGCAGTGGACAAAGGGAATTGCAGCACCGATCATTGGAGCGACTAAGACTGCTTATCTTGATGATGCGGCTGGTGCATTAAATGTAAAATTATCGGATGAGGATATTGCATACATGGAAGAAATGTATGTGCCGCATCCAGTGGTAGGAGCAGTAAAGGAAAACCCGAAACCGGGAGTGATTCTCGTCGACGAGAAGAAATAAAATCCCTTGCACAGCGTAGTGGATTCTGACAAAAACAGTGCGAAATTCATTACAATGAATAACAGTTGTATGGGTGTAACATGCATCACCGCAGGCATGTGGAGTACGCCAGCACTTGGCGAGCAATAGATAATTAGACGCTGTGCGTCTTATTAGATATTGTAAGCCTTAGTGTCTGCTGCGTACGAGCCATAATGCGAATGTGCCTGCGGTGATACTGTTGCATCTATACAACTGATACAACACCCAGAATATTTCGCACGTCCCTCACTCACGCTGTGCAAGAGGGTTAGGATTCGGAAAGGGACTCCCAGGTTTCGTAAAGGGCTTCCAGTTCTTCGGTTGCGGCGGCCTGCCGGGTTGTGATCTCGGTTAGTTTCGCAACATTGGTTGCATTTTCCGGAAGAGACATCTCTTCTTCGAGAGAAGATAGAAGCTGTTCTAATTCCTCGATCCGTGTCTCGGTTTTTTTAATATCGTTTTGTCGTTTCCGTTCCCTTGCCTGTTCTTCTTTGGAACGTTTCCAGTCTTTTTTTGTCTCTGTTTCTTCCTTGACAACAGCAGCTTTTTCTTCTGACTGTGCAGTGGATACCAATTGTTGTTCGATGTAATAATCGTAGTTTCCGATGTAAGAAGTGATACCGTTTGGAGAAAGATCTAAAATACGGGTTGCTGTCTGGTTGATGAAATAACGATCATGGGAAACATAGAGAATAGTGCCGGCGTAATTATTAAGGGCATTCTCTAAAATTTCTTTGGAGGTAATGTCTAAATGGTTAGTTGGCTCGTCCAATATTAAAAAGTTTGCATTGGAAAGCATTAACTTAGCGAGGCTGACACGACCACGTTCACCACCGCTTAGATCAGCAATCTTCTTAAATACATCTTCGCCGGTAAATAAAAAGGCGGCCAAAACATTACGAACCCTTGTATTATTCATCTGCGGATATGCATCCTGCAACTCATCAAAAATCGTTTTTTCTGCATGTAATACCTGATGTTCCTGGTCATAATAACCGATGTGAACCTGTGCACCTAATGTGATTTTGCCGGAATCTTTAGGGAGTAATTGATTAATGATCTTCAAAATGGTGGTCTTGCCGGTTCCGTTATTACCGATCAAGGCTACTCGTTCCCCTCGTTTGATGTCTATATTCACATTGGAAAAGATTGTTTTGCCATCAAAAGATTTGGAAAGACCTTCGACAAGCAATACATCATTGCCACTTTCTACGTCGGGAGTCAGTGTCAACCGCATCTCGTCGTGGATTTCCTGTGGCTTTTCCAGTCGTTCCATCTTGTCTAACATTTTTTCGCGACTTTCTGCCCGTTTGATAGATTTCTCGCGGTTAAATTGTTTCAATTTGGCAATGACTTCTTCCTGATGTTTGATCTCTGCCTGCTGGTTCATATAAGCCCGGTATTTGGACAGACGGACTTCTTCCCGTTTTTGGGCGTAATAACTGTAATTGCCGTGGTAGATCGTTGCCTGTGTGTTCTCGATCTCGATTACTTTTGTAACGATCTTATCTAAGAAATAACGGTCATGGGATACGATGATAACAGCACCGTCATACCCCCGGAGGTATCCCTCTAACCAGGCAATGCTGTTAAGATCTAAGTGGTTGGTAGGTTCGTCTAACAAAATGATATCCGGGCGTGATAGCAGAAGGCGACCGAGTGAGACTCTGGTCTTTTGTCCGCCGGATAGTTCACTGACCGGCCGGTTAAACTCAGATTCTTCGAAACCTAAACCTTTGAGAATTCCGGTGATCTGGCTCTCGAAAGCATAGCCGTCCTGCATTTCGAAGGTATGATTCATCCGGGTATATCGTTCGAGTGCATCTTCTAATTCAGCACCTTCTAAATGTTTCATGTCCTGTTCTAACTGCCGGATCTGTTCCTGCAGATCAATGACATCCTGTTTGACGCTTAACAGCTCTTCGTAAATAGTCTTGTCATAATAAGAATTCTGGTGTTGAGCCAGATAACCGACGGTAATGTCTTTGCCAATGACAACCTGTCCTTCGTCGGCTTCTTCTTCGTTCATAATGATCTTAAGTAAAGTAGACTTGCCAGCGCCGTTGATTCCAACGATGGCAAGTTTTTCTTTTGCTTCTATGTGAAAATTGATATGGTTGAGTATCTCTGTTACACCATATGCCTTTGAGATATTCTGACATGCGAGTACCATAATGTTGTTTCCTTTTCTTTAGATTTCGTATACATAGTCTGTAGCGGATAACCGGGTATGTGTATCCTGTTTGATCGCTAATTCCGGAGGGGTGACAGAGACACGCGTGTTGGCAGGAATGGAGCTTGTAATAAATGCACCGCCGCCGATCACGGAATCTGCTCCGATAATGGTCTCTCCTCCGAGGACAGTTGCGTTTGAATAGATCGTTACACGGTCCTCAATGGTTGGATGCCGTTTGACACCCGCAAGATGCTGACCGCCACGTGTACTTAATGCACCTAATGTTACACCCTGATATAATTTTACATAGTCGCCGATGATGGTTGTTTCGCCGATTACAATTCCGGTTCCATGATCCATAAAGAAATATTTACCGATCGTGGCTCCGGAATTAATATCAATTCCGGTCTTGCCATGAGCATGTTCCGTCATGACCCTTGGAATAAATGGAACTTTCATCTTATATAATTCATGGGCGATACGATAAACGAAAGTCGCATAAAATCCGGGATAAGAGAATATGATCTGTTCTTTGCTATCAGCGGCCGGATCACCATCATAGCCTGCCTGTACATCAAGTAACAGCATTTCCTGTATATGGGGAACGGATTCAAAGAAATTACAACATATATTCTCTGCTTCTGCGATAATATCCGGATTAGAAGAAAAAATGCCGGGTTCCCGATCATAAGCAAGTGCAAGCGCAATCTGTTTTCTTAATTTGAGGTGCAGACTTGAAAGAATCTGTCCGGTATAGTAAGAAGCATTGGTGACATCCACCCGGTCTGTGCTGAAATATCCGGGAAACATTAAACGCTTCAGATCATCTAAAATGTCGATGATGGTACTTCGTACAGGAAGGTATTTGTCTGATTTGCCAAGCAGCAGATCAGATTGCGTGTAATTATAATTAATTGCATTCACGATATCCGGTAGTAAATCATTGAAATGTCTGTTCATGGTATCCTCCAATTGTGTTCTGTTCTATAGTATATGTCTGTTACGGTAAGAAAGTACATAACACACAAAATGAAACAATAATCTAGTATAATAGTATACCATAGGTTTAAAAAAGAAAAAACAGGAAATTTCGGAAAAAAGGCTTGAAAAAAATAGAACAGGTGATATAATAGGAAAAATTCAAAATTGCTGAAAAAAAAGTCATTTTTTCTATTTGCTATGTGGCATGGATTCATGTATAATATGTATATTATTTAGCAACACGCGGAAAAGAGGACCACAATGAGGAAGGCACTAGATGTTAATAACATTAACCCGTTTTTACAGTCAACGATCAGCATTTTTGAAAGTGTAACCCAATTGAAGCTCGCAGTAGGGAAACCTTCATTTGCTGATTTTTCATTTAAGAAACCGACATACACGATTACGGTAGGTATCGTCGGACAGATGAAGGGACAGGCTGTTTTGACGATGGAATTAGAACATGCGAAAGATATTGCAAGCAAGATGATGTTTGGAATGCCGATTGCAGAGTTAGATGAGATGGCATGTTCAGCTTTGAATGAGCTGAGTAACATGATCATGGGAAACACAGCGACAATATTCTCTACACAAGGTAAGTTAATTGATATAACGCCTCCGATCTCCATGGTAGGAACGGATCTGCAGATTAAGTCGGATATTGATCCAATCTGTGTACCGTTACTGTTGGATGGGAACGAATATGTCAAGTTATACATTTGTGTATATGAGGATTAATATTACAAAAATATCAAGAAAGGGCAGAAGAGAAAATGAGTAAAATTATTGGAAAAGGCATTACTTTTGACGACGTTTTATTGGTTCCTGCATATTCAGAAGTAATTCCAAATGACGTTGATTTGAGAACACAGCTTACAAAGAAAATTCAGTTACAGATTCCTCTTATGAGTTCCGGAATGGATACCGTTACGGAGCACAGAATGGCAATTGCAATGGCCAGACAGGGTGGTATTGGAGTTATCCATAAGAACATGTCGATCGAGGCACAGGCGGAGGAAGTAGATAAGGTTAAGCGTTCCGAGAATGGTGTCATTACAGATCCGTTTTCTCTTTCACCGGAGCATACATTAGATGATGCAGACAAGTTAATGGCAAAGTTCCGCATTTCCGGTGTGCCAATCTGTGAGAATGGTAAGTTGGTTGGTATCATCACAAACCGTGATCTTAAGTTTGAGACAGATTATACGAAGAAGATCCGGGAGTCTATGACATCCGAAGGACTGGTTACCGCAAGAGAGGGTATTACATTAGAGGAAGCAAAGAAGATCTTAGGTGCAGCTCGTAAAGAGAAACTTCCGATTGTAGATGAGAATTATAATCTTAAGGGATTGATCACGATTAAGGATATTGAGAAGACAATCAAGTATCCACATTCTGCAAAGGATTCTCAGGGAAGACTTCTTTGTGCAGCAGCCGTTGGTGTAACACCGGACATTACAGATCGTGTAGATGAGTTAGTGAAGTCTAAGGTAGATGCGATTGTGATCGATACAGCACACGGTCATTCTGCTAACGTTCTTAAGACATTTAAGCTGATCCGTGACAAGTATCCGGATCTTCAGGTTATTGCCGGTAACGTTGCAACCAGAAGTGGTACAGAAGCTATGATCAAGATGGGTGTAGATGCGGTTAAGATCGGTATCGGACCGGGTTCTATCTGTACAACCCGTATTGTTGCAGGTATCGGTGTTCCACAGATCACAGCGATCATGGATGCTTATGATGTAGCAAAAGAGTATGGTATTCCGGTTATCGCAGATGGCGGTATCAAGTATTCAGGCGATATTACTAAGGCATTGGCAGCAGGTGCGAATGTTTGTATGATGGGTAGTCTGTTTGCAGGAACGGACGAGTCACCAGGACAGTTCGAGTTGTATCAGGGACGTAAGTACAAGGTATATCGTGGTATGGGTTCTATTGCCGCTATGGAGAACGGAAGTAAGGATCGTTACTTCCAGGCAAATGCTAAGAAGTTAGTTCCGGAAGGTGTAGAAGGACGTGTTGCATATAAGGGAACAGTAGAAGATACCGTATTCCAGTTACTTGGCGGACTTCGTTCCGGTATGGGTTATTGTGGATCTAAGACAATTGAAGAATTACATGAGAAAGCTGAGTTTGTTCAGATCTCTGCAGCTTCTTTGAAAGAGAGTCATCCGCATGATATCCAGATTACCAAGGAAGCACCGAATTATTCCGTAGAGTAAGGAATGAACCCCGCATGACAGGAATGTCAGAAGCGGTTAGAGCGTAAGAGTATCATAGAGAAGGGTTATTGTGTAGATGATTTGTTTACAGATAACCCTTTTTTGATGGCATATGTAAGAGATTTGAGGAGAAATATGGTAAAGAAAATAATGAGAGATCCATTATTTCTTGCACAAAAGTCAGTAAATGCGACAGAGACTGACAAACAAGTGGTTGTGGATCTGCTAGATACGCTGAGGTCAAATCAGGATCGTTGCGTGGGTATGGCGGCTAATATGATCGGTGTGAAGAAGAATATAATTGTAGTGGCAACAGGTCCATTTCAAATTGCAATGATTAATCCAGTTATCACTGCCAAATCTGGAGAATATGAGACAGAGGAGGGTTGTTTATCTCTTAATGGAGTAAGAGATTGCACGAGATATCAAGAGATTGAAGTAGATTATCTGGATCAGAATTTTAGGAAACAACACGGGAGATATTCTGGAAAAATGGCACAGGTCATTCAACATGAAATAGATCACTGTAATGGAGTAGTGATATGATGAAACAATGGGAGCATATTATATTTGATGTGGATGGCGTGTTGATCGATTCCATGCCAATCTGGGAACATTCTGCAAGTCTGTATCTAAAGCAGGTTTGGGGCATAGATGCCGCATCTTCAATTGATACGGATTGTGCTACATTAAGTCTGTTAGAGGCGGCAGCCTATATTAAGCAATTATATCCGCAGATTGATGTCACAGAGCACGCATTGGCAGATGGAGTGGCAGCATTTATCCGGGAACGTTATTGGCAGGCAGATGCCAGACCGGGAATGCAGGAGACGATACATGCGCTTAAAGAACAAGGATATCATCTGTATCTGGCTACCGCATCGGAGACCGAGAATGTCCGAGGAGCCTTATCCAATCTTGGTGTGTGGAATTGCTTTGACGCAATCTATACCTGTACGGATATTGGATATAGCAAAAGTTATACGGAATATTATGAGAAAGTGGCACAGTGTATTGGGGTGCCATGTAAAGACCTTATTATGGTAGAAGATTCTCTTCATTCCATGATTACGGCCAAGAAAGCAGGTCTTACCGTAGCGGCGGTTTATGAACCGTATTCTGCTAAAGATGCACAGATGATCCGTAACATCAGTGATGTATATATAGATACATTACAACAGCTTCTTCCCCTTGCACAGCGTAAGTGACGGACGTGCGAAATATCCAGGGTATATTGTCAGTTGTATAGATGCAACAGTATCACCGCAGGCACATTCGCATTATGGCTCG